>RCNC010000190.1_pt1 | contig 35644 bp, 31 predicted proteins | sample 2041301 | NCBI WGS metagenome assembly RCNC01 (sample SAMN09708231, study PRJNA481090) | Marine sediment metagenome, whole genome shotgun sequencing project. | biome: marine sediment; feature: ocean; material: sediment; isolation source: Sewage treatment plant 13A marine sediment (STP13A) ... | reverse complement strand
TTCAACAGCTTTGATATAGTTTTGAATCAATGCCACATTTTCTTTAGAATGATCATTTGGTGCGCATGACCACATAAAACCGATCATGATTAAAGATAAAATTAGATTTTTCATTTTAATTTGGTTTTTAAGACGGAATAAAAATACAATTATCTATACAATTATGGACAAAAGATTAGTTTTTATTGAACCACATAAACTGATAGGCAATCAAAAAAGTATTGAAATCATTGCCACTTCTTGTAATGAACCCATTATTGTATGAAGCCTTTATCGAATGATTTTTATTCAATCTGTAAGCAGAGGTAATACCATATCTACTGTTATTGTTCAATGCTTCCTTTTCAATACCGTTTATTTCCGTTTTACCCCCGATAACACCGCCCAAAGACAGCGCTAGCCAAAAACCTGGTTTAAAGATATAAGTTATATGCATTTGCGTGCCAAAAAGTGGCGCTTGACTTTGGGTATTTCCTCCAAAAAAGTCAGTATTTTCTGTAAAAAACCAGGAATCGAGATGTAATTCGAAAACCAATTTCTGTTTTATTGTATAAGAACCCGCAAGTCCAGTTTTAAACGACCAGCGATTCGTTCCTAAATTTATGAGTTTATCCGGATCATATTTACCAATAGGTGCACTTACTCTGAAAGAGGCTCCCAGTTTGAATTTTTTTCGTTCTGCTTTAAAAAAATCTGCAGGTTTTAGAGGATCCAGCCCTAATAAGATTATTGAGAATCTAAATAAAGGGTCTCCCAAGCCATTTCTTTCTGCTTCGGTAGGTACGTCATCAACAAGGGCCTTAAAATCACCCATGGCATAGGGTACAATAGCGTCAACTTTAGCCACTCTATTGAATAATTTAAAGCTATGTGCATAGCCAAATACGAAACTATTGAGTTGTGCCTTTAGATCTTCAACGGGTAAAGAATTATCTAATAATATATTACCAGAGGATCGAGCGTAGGATACAATGGCAAAATTACCTCCGATTGGTACAGATGATAATGAGCCAGGTTCAAGATCCTGGGCATGCATTTTTGGAATACATGATAAAGTGATAAAGGCGAATAGAACAAGAAAGCAATATTTTATTGACCTATCGATCATGGTGACAATATATAATAATTATTGACAGAAAAATACATCTTCGATAAATGAACCAATATCAAATTACGGCCAATCTGATGAGATAAATTAAAAATACTTTTTATTTGAATTTGTAATAGAAACTTAGAATAAATTGTGAATGAGAAGTGTCAACCAGAACAACATCCAAATCGTCGGGAGTTATATTATCATTAATGAATCCGGCTTCTGAATCAGAGAATCCTGTTTCCCATCGTATATCGGCTCCAATCTTTCCAAAGTTGAGACCCAGCCCAACCTGTCCTGATACTATAAAATCATCATAACTCACATTGGAAACACTTTCAATATTCTCGGGAACCGAAAGTTTGGTATTTAAAACATACGTAAAATTAGGGCCAAAAAAGAAGCGACCTATTTTAAAAACTCTAAACCCCACTAAAACTGGAAGTTCTAGTTTATCCATTTTTAATGTACTCTTATCATTTTCAATTTCATAACTACTTTCTGTATGTGTATAAACCAATTCGGGTCTGATATATAGAAATAGTGGCAGTTTGATTTCGGCCAACATACCAATGTGAAATCCAATTTCGTCATTAGATGAAAGATCCGCAATTTCATCTCCGGCAATATTAAAGGCCCGAAGATCTCCATTAGCATTGTAATTTAATCCGCCTTTAAGACCGAAATTGAGAAATTGTGCATTTACACTAAGAGACATGCAAAAAATAAGAAGTAGTAGAGCTAAATTTTTCATGGGGGTAAAATTAAATATAAAACTAATAATTATTTTCTTCCGAGAACCCTTTTTACCGCGGCAAAAATTGCCTTATCATTCAATTCGTATTTTTCCATCAATTGGGCGGGTGTTCCGGATTCGCCAAAACTGTCATTAACGGCCACATACTCTTGAGGTACCGGGTTATTCAATGATAGTGTTCTAGCTACACTTTCGCCAAGTCCTCCCAGAATATTATGTTCTTCGGCTGTTACTACACAATTCGTTTTTGCCACAGATTTTAAAATGGCTTCTTCATCCAAAGGCTTGATGGTGTGAATATTAATAACTTCCGCGCTAATGCCGAGAGCATCCAGTTGCTCTGAGGCCTGAAGGGCTTCCCAAACAAGATGACCCGTTGCTATTATTGTCACATCTGAGCCTTCAGTAAGTTTGATGGCTTTTCCTATTTCAAATTTTTCATTTTCCGGCATAAAAACAGGAACCGCAGGACGGCCAAATCGCAGGTATACGGGTCCCTCATAGTCTGCAATCGCAATGGTAGCCGCTTTGGTTTGATTATAATCACAAGGATTGATCACTACCATTCCAGGCAGCATTTTCATCATTCCAATATCCTCAAGTGTCTGATGGGTAGCACCATCTTCACCAAGTGTCAAGCCTGCATGAGATGCACAAATCTTAACATTTTTACCAGAGTAAGCAATGGATTGCCTAATTTGATCATAAACTCTGGCTGTTGAAAAATTAGCGAATGTCCCGGTAAATGGAATTTTCCCTCCAATAGTAAGACCCGCTGCGATCCCCATCATATTAGCTTCAGCTACTCCAATTTGGAAAAATCTTTCAGGATTCTCTTTGATAAATTCATCCATTTTGAGTGATCCAACAAGGTCAGCGCATAATGCAACCACATCTTTATTTGTTCTTCCTAATTCTGCTAGCCCGGCTCCAAAGCCCGAACGGGTGTCTATTTTTTTTGTAAAGGTGTATTTTTTCATCACTATCTATGCAAATATCTGTTTTTCAATGCGGCAAAAGTAGCAATTTATATTTGTTTAAAAATGAATTACACCAATAATTGACTATTTAAATCCGGTGTAAGGCATCATAAAATTTTTGAACAGGAAAGCCCATTACATTAAAGTAACTTCCTTCGATTTTTTCGATACCAATATAGCCCAGCCACTCTTGAATACCATAAGCTCCGGCTTTGTCAAAAGGTTTATACTGATCTATATAATAATTGATCTCGCTTTCTGATAGTTCTTTAAAACTCACTTTAGTGCTATCCGAAAAGATAAGCTGTTTGTGAATTGTAGTTAAGGCTACCGAACTAATAACTTCATGGCTCTTATTTGACAGTGATCTCAGCATTTGTCTCGCATCATTTTTAGTTTTTGGTTTGCCAAGTGCTTGTCCCTTAAGCCATACAATCGTGTCTGCAGTGACCAGAATATCTATATTGGACAATTCCTTTAGAAAAGGGGAGGCTTTTAATTTTGAAAGATACTCGCTTATTTCTTTACCTTTTAAATGAGACGGGTAGTTTTCCTCTATTTCCTTGATACGGATTTCGAATTCAAGGCCTAGCTCTTTTAAAAAGTAACTTCTTCTTGGTGATCCGGAGCCAAGGATAAGATGTCTGTTTTGAAGGAATTGATTTAACATCTTTAAATGACTATTAGTGACATGATACCTAGAAGCATGATTAATTTGAGCAAAGCACTGAGTTTGTGAAAATCACTTTTTTCATGAGCCCTTGATAACATAAACACGAAATAGAGTAGAGGCATTGAAACCAAAGTCATAAGGTAAATGCTTACCTGTTTGTGGGCCCCATACACATAATACGATACCAAGCTCGTGCCTGCAACCATAAGCAATGATAAGGTGATCAGGATTGCTTTCGTTGATCGCTGGCCCAGAACGATTGGGAACGACCTGGCTTCGATGGTTTTATCCCCTTCAATATCTTCCATATCTTTTACTACCTCTCTTAAGAATGTAAGGATAAATCCAAAGCCTCCGAATAATAGAAAGATGTTCAGAACAGAACGTTGTGATTCAATATTATATTGATTGGTTGCCGGCGCCACATCAAAAACAGCTACCATTAATATGCAGAAAAACACAATTGAAGATACGATTATGTTTCCTAATAAAAACTTCTTTTTCAATTGTTTGGCATACTTATATAGGAGTAATGATGTGAGTACGTAGATGATGAAATAGGAGGTGTGTCCAACATGATAGGATATGTACATCCCCAAAAGCAAACCAACAGAATTAAAGGCAATAAAAAGGTTTTGAGCCGACAATCTTGTAAGCTTTTTATCGACAAAAAGTTTTTCAGGTTTGTTGATGATGTCGGCCTTTACATCGTGAACGTCATTTATGATATATCCGGCTATTGCAACAAATGATGTGGATAAGGCAAGTAAGATAAAATGCAAATGATCAAGTGATACCTGAATATCAAATTTTTCGAAGAGGACAAATTTAAAGAGGAATTGAATCAATAAGATCATCAAGACGTTCTTCCATCGAAAAAAAATCAAATAATCTTTAGGGCTCATGAATAGTTCTTCTTTAATCTGTCAAGAGACTTTTTATTGTCTCGATCTTTCAGTACTTGTCTTTTGTCGTACATTTTTTTCCCTTTGCACAAGCCAATCTTTAGTTTGGCCCAGCCTTTATCAGTTACGAATAATTTAAGGGGTATAATGGTTAATCCTACATTTTTAACCTCCTTCTCAAGTTTTTTTAACTCTTTTTTGTTTAGTAATAATTTCCGTTCACTTTTTGATCTGTGGTTATAAAAACTACCAAAACTATATTCCTCAATAAACATATTGATAACAAAGAGTTCATGCTTTTCATTAAATTCACAAAAGCTCTCGGTAATCCGAGCTTTGCTTTCCCGTATTGATTTTATTTCTGTGCCTGTAAGCTGAATTCCTGCGATATATGTATCCAGAACTTCATATTCAAAGCGAGCTTTTTTGTTCTGAATATTTATCTTCTTTTGCATTGAGCAAATCTAAATAAAAAATACACGAAATATTAATAATTCAATTCGAAATGAAGAAATCAAATGTTTGAAAAATGGTTTTAACAGAAGCCGGATCAATTCAGTCCGGTCCATTCAATTTTTATAAAGCCCGAATTCATAAGATGATTCAGTTGTTGATCGGGTAATTCACCGGCTTCAGTTTCGTACATGACCACCAAATTGTTTAACAATTCTGTTTTGAGTTTTCCCGAATCATCAAGTTCAATTTTTGCGATATAATCAGAAGTCCTGAACAATGGTACGTTTTCAAATATCAAAGGTTTTTCAAATTGAGGCCCGGCCATCATAATGGTCGCATCAATATTATCGGCATTGATATTGAAAACATGTGAACCCAAATCTTTTATAATAATCGTTCCTGAAATTTCCTTGACGTCGTTTGAAGTGCACGAAGTCAACGACATGATGCATAGATATAATGCACAACTTAAAATATTCTTTTTCATAACCCCTTATCTTGTTAGCAATTGTTATTATCAATCTCTATAACGCTAAGGCATAAGGTTTTATTTTATTTAAGTTGATGTTTTTATTTTAGACCTTGATTTGGGTGTTGGCTTGCTCCAGTTTTTCTGACAAAAGAACAGCAAGAGTTATTAAGTATAAAAATCCTCAGGTCTTACTTTTAACGTAGTTATTTCTACAGTATGATTATCGGGATCTTTTAAATACATGGAATCAAAGTAAGTATGATCCTTATATTCGAAGGGAATACCCGATTCTTCAAAAGAAGTCTGTGCCCTTTCAAAATTTAATTTACTCACCCTAAAAGCAAAGTGATCGATGCTAACTGCCGGGGAGCTAGAGTGGTGCTTTTCTTTTGTTGGAAGTGAAGGAAATATAGCAACGCCAGTTTCACCTGACAGCATAAAAACTGGAAATTCGCCCCAGACTTCTGCCCTTAAAGGCTTCAGTCCTAAAACGTCTGTATACCATTTGATAGAAGCATCAGGGTTACTTACCCTGATTGCTACATGATCTATATGGTCAATATTGAAATCTGTCATTAGTTTAACGCATGTTTAAGCAGAATTTCGACTGGCATTGATATTTCCAAATAAGGACCTGGTAATGATTTTTTCATAAACTTCAAGTTCAGATTTATCAGGAGTTTTTTGACTATTTAATTCCTGAACTTTTTTCAAAGCGTATTGCTGAATGGTAAGCAAGGGTAAAACAATAGATTCACGCACTTCAATTGATGCTTTGCTCACAGGGTAATTTTGCATGAGTTCAGCGTCATTTGCCAGCTTAAGTACAAGTCTTTTGCTGGTGAGGAACTCATTATAGATCAATTTCCAGAAGTCACCATATTCAGGGTCTTTCTCCATATAACGCGTTAATTCAAAGAACGACTTCTTCATTGACATCATACTGTTGTCGATAAGACTTTTGAAAAACTTCGAATTGTTATAGAAACTAACAACTTGGTCAAAAGTTCCATTTTCCTCAAACTTCAGCAAGGCCGTACCTACTCCAAAAAATCCTGGAACATTTTGTTTTAACTGGCTCCATGATCCAACAAAGGGAATGGCCCTCAAATCACTAAAATTTAGTTTTTCTGAGTTATTTCTTTTTGACGGACGACTTCCTATATTTGTTTTTGCATAATATTTCAAAGTACTCATATTCTCCAGATACGGAAGGAATTTTTCATGATTTTTAAAAGCGCTATAGGCCTCATAACTGATTTCCGCCAATTCACTCATGATTTTCTTTTGATCGTCAGTGAGGGTATTTTTCGCACTGTCGAAGAATTGATTACTCACTCCCGAACTTATGAGTTGTTCAAGATTGTACTGGGCTGAATCAGTTGTCCCAAAGTTGGAACTTATTGTTTGACCCTGGATCGTCAACTGAACTTCCTCATTCTCAATAGTTGGCCCTAAAGAGGCATAGAACTGATGTGTTTTTCCACCACCTCGAGCCGGTGGTCCGCCACGACCATCGAAAAAGATGACTTTAATATTGTACTTTCTTGAAATTGTTGTCAATTCTTCTTTGGCCTTGAAAATCGACCAATTAGCCATCAAATAACCTCCGTCTTTTGTGCCATCTGAAAAGCCTAGCATGATGGTTTGTTTGTTGTTACGACTTTTCACATGAGCTCTATATGCTTTATTGCTGTACAACTGTTCCATGATGCCGGCAGCGTTTATCAAGTCGTCTACTGTTTCAAATAAGGGAACAATATCAACAGTCAGGTTCTCTTTAAAAGCCGTGAGCTTCAGCATGGCGTATACTTCCATAACATTAAGAGCACTTTGGTTATTGCTGATAATATAACGGTTGGCACCTTTTTCGCCATTGTTTTGTTGTATTTCCACAATAGCTTCCATAGAACCTAAAGTTTTACATACAAGTTCATCTTCATACTGATTTGCACTGATGTCGCCCTTTATTTCCGACAGGATGTTAATTTGTGAAACCTCATCCAATTCATTATAATTTTCGGGCAATGAATTAGATCCTGAAGCAATAAGCGAAGTGCTGATATGATCAAACACCTGATGATGTATACGACTGTCTTGTCTTATATCAAGTGTGGCAAAATGAAATTCAAATATCTTGGCTTTATGTATAAGATCTTTTAATTCTGACAGATATAACGATTGATAATCATTGATCAGGAGATCCTTGATATCCATTAATCTGTTTAAAAATTCTTTATGCGTAAAAATGATTTTCGATGGATCAATAAAGCTTCGGTATAATTTATTTTCGATCTCTATAACAATGTCTGCAACTTTCTTAAAGGTTAATTTTCGTCTTAGTTTACGAATGTCACGATAATAATTCCGAATGACAGACTGCCGAAGTTTTTGAGCCACTTTTAAAGTAATTTCGGTAGTTACAAATGGATTACCATCTCTGTCACCTCCCGGCCAAAAGCCCAAACCAACAAATTCATTGCTGATTTCTTTTCCCTCGTAAATATTACTTTCTATATAATTGTAGATACTGCCTGCTGCGTGATAAAATATGTTCTCCAGGTACCAAATCAAATTGACAGCTTCATCCAAAGGAGAAGGTTTCTCAATTTTTAGAAACGGCGTTACACCCAATTGAGCTAATAATTTTTTGATCAATACAAGATCGTTCCTTTCAATCGCCGCTGTAAGATCTGTTATGATCCCTAAAACAGACCCGGGGTAAAACTGAGTAGGATGAGCCGTGAGCACTATTTTCACTTTGAACGCTTCGAGATATTGCTGCAGGGCCTCCTTTTTATTCTGAGAAAAAGCTTCTTCTTTAGTGTTTCTCAAGGTACCTTTCCCATCCATATTGTGCATAATAGGAAAAGCCGCATCCTCAACAGCATCAAATAATACAACCTGTCTTTCTATGTATTGAATAAACTTAAATAATAAACCTATTTTTTCTTTTTCATCGGCATGGTCCTGAAACTTACTAAAGAATTTATCGATAATTTCAACCGGCGTTAAGCCTTTTTTAAATCCTTTTTCACATTCACTTTTTAACAAAGGCATCAAAACACCTGTATTGCTGATATTATCAAAGGGAAGGGTGATAAATATGCTATTATAAATCTGATATTTGGTTAGGATATTCTGGTTGAACCTTTTAGACTTGGGTTGTATATTCATAGAGTTTGTCAAAAATTTATGCAAATTTAATAAGATTGAAAGGATAATACTATTTTAAATTGAGAATTACCGACTTATTAATTTCGAATTTGATAATTTATTAATATTCTAATTTTTAGGAAAATTACTGTTGATTTGTTAGGGTCAATGTCAAAAATAGAAGAACCGCTTGTTTAGGCGGTTCTTCATTATTACGTATATATTTATTTATTCCTGAACACGAACTGATCATCAAAGGAGTCTAATAGAATAGTACTTTGGTCAGATATGGTGCCGGCCAAAATTTCCTTTGATAATTTGTTTAACACTTCTTTTTGAATCACTCTTTTAATGGGTCTTGCCCCAAATTGAGGGTTAAAGCCTTTTTTAGACAAACTTTCTATGGCATCTTCCGTAGCTGATAAGGATATGTTTTTCTCCTTTAACATCGCTGCCAGGCTATTAATTTGAAGCCTTACAATCTGAGTAACTTCAGCTTGATTCAAAGGAGTGAACATGATGATCTCATCAATACGATTAATAAATTCAGGGCGTATTGTTTTTTTCAACAAGCCAAGCACCTCAATCCTGGTTGTTTCAATAACTGAATCCCTCATTTCCATATTCATATTCTCAAAATTATCCTGAATAATATGGGCCCCCATATTTGAGGTCATAATGATAATTGTATTCCTAAAGTCGGCCACCCGACCTTTATTATCAGTCAATCTTCCTTCGTCGAGCACTTGTAACAGAATGTTAAAAGTGTCAGGGTGTGCCTTTTCTATCTCATCGAGCAGAATCACTGAGTAGGGTTTCCTTCTAACGGCTTCGGTAAGTTGACCGCCTTCATCATAACCCACATAACCGGGAGGTGCACCTATCAATCTGCTAACCGCGTGCCTTTCCTGGTATTCGCTCATATCGATTCTGGTCATCGCCGATTCATCATCAAAAAGATAGTCGGCCAATGCTTTAGCCAATTCAGTTTTTCCAACTCCCGTTGTACCAAGGAAAAGAAATGATCCAATTGGCTTTTTGCTATCCTGTAGTCCGGCCCTGGATCTTCTAACTGCATCGGAAACCGCTTCTATGGCCTCGTTTTGACCAACAACTCTTTGGTGAAGTTCTTCTTCGAGATGTAGTAGTTTTTCCCTGTCGCTCTGTAGCATTCTTTGAACTGGAATTCCTGTCCATTTTGCTACAACTTCAGCAATGTCTTCACTGGTCACTTCTTCCCTAATTAATGAGTTTTCCTGATTCGATTCGAGTTCATTTTGATACTCTGCTAGTTTTTCCTCTTCAACCTTTATCTTTCCATATCTGATTTCAGCAACAAGACCATAATCTCCATCTCTCTCAGCACGCTCTGCGTCTAACTTGAATTTTTCTATAGTCTCTTTTGTGCTTTGAACCTTGTCGACAATTTCCTTTTCACTTGTCCATTTTGCATTGATCTCATTGCGCTTCTCCTTAAAGTTGGCAAGCTCCTCTTGCAGGGATTTTAGTTTTTTGGTGTCTTTTTCCCTTTTAATGGCTTCGATTTCAATTTCCAACTGCATCACCTTTCTATCGAGAACATCTAATTCTTCAGGTTTTGAATTGATCTCCATTCTCAGCTTAGAAGCTGCTTCATCCATAAGGTCTATTGCCTTGTCGGGAAGAAATCTGTCACTGATATATCTTTGTGACAATTCAACTGCGGCAATTATAGCGCTGTCTTTGATCTGCACTTTATGATGGGTTTCATATTTATCCTTGATCCCGCGGAGAATAGAAATGGCGCTTTCGGTATCGGGTTCGTTCACAATAACTTTCTGAAACCTTCTTTCTAAAGCCTTGTCTTTTTCAAAATACTTTTGATATTCGTCAAGCGTTGTTGCCCCGATGGCCCTTAATTCGCCTCGTGCTAATGCAGGTTTAAGAATGTTGGCGGCATCCATGGCCCCCTGACCGCCTCCTGCACCTACAAGAGTGTGGATTTCGTCAATAAAGAGTACAATTTCCCCATCCGAGGAAGTAACTTCCTTGATAACAGATTTAAGTCTTTCTTCAAATTCTCCTTTATATTTAGCTCCGGCAATCAAGGCCCCCATATCCAGGGAATAGACTATTTTATTCTGAAGATTTTCAGGTACGTCTCCCTTGACAATTCGTTGGGCCAGACCCTCGGCAATAGCTGTTTTTCCGGTTCCAGGTTCACCAATTAAAATAGGATTATTTTTTGTTCTTCTGGATAGGATTTGCAAAATCCTTCTGATTTCTTCATCCCTGCCAATAACCGGGTCGAGTTTACCATCGTTAGCAAGTTGGTTCAAATTTTTGGCATATTTACTGAGTGAGTTGTATGTTTCCTCGGCACTTTGAGAAGTGACTCTGTTTCCCTTTCTTAACTCTTCAATGGTACTTGTAAGGTCTTTTTCATTGATGCCATTATCTTTAAGTAATTGAGTGGTATCTCCTTTGGAATTTAAAATGGCTAATAGTAAATGTTCTAGCGATACATATTCATCCTTCATTTTTTTAGCAATGATTCCTGCATCTATGAGCATTTTGTTCGTGGCTTTGGAAAGCATTAGCTCCCCACCTTCAACTTTTGAAAAACTTCCGATGATCGTGTCAAGGGTTCTGTTGAACAGGTCAACATTAACCCCTAGTTTTTTTAGGATAAACGGAGTCACATTTTCGTCAACTTCCAGAATACCTTTTAGTATATGAGCATTTTCTATTTGTTGCTGCTCAAAGCCCTGTGCAATTTGTTGCGCTCTTTGCACAGCTTCCTGTGATTTTATAGTGAAATTATTGAAATTCATTTGATTTAGGTTTACGTTCAATAAGAAGCCTTCAAAAGATGTTCCAATGATAGTTTTATCAAAAAAAATGCCAATATGGCTGAAATTTAGCGTGTTAGGTGACTTATTGACTTGTTTTATGTCAAGATGGATAACAAAAGCCTCAGGCGAGATTGAAAGCTTATTGGTCGCGAATATGTTTTAAAAATAAAATACCTCAATAAAAAAAGCCCCTGATAAAATCAGAGGCTTAGTAAGTTTGGGATCTATCAATATTAAAGTTCGAGCGTACTCAAAACTTCTTTAAGATAAGGATCAGACGGTCGAGGTGCATTTGAATTTACTATGTTGCCTTCCTGATCAACTAATATAAATCTCGGAATTCCTGTAATATTGTATGCTGTTACAAAATCTGAATTCCAATCTTTATCTGCCATTATTTGAATTCCTTTAAGGTCTTCATCCTCGATCATTTTTAACCATTTGTCTTTGTGTTCCATTTTATCAATTGAAAGACTTACAAAGGCTATGTTTTTCCCTTTATACACTTCATCCATTTGCTTTAAATAGGGGATCTCTTTCTTGCAGGGTCCGCACCAGGTTGCCCAGACATCGATATACACATATTTGCCTTTAAGATCAACAAGAGAAACATTCTTACCATACTGATTCTGATAATTGAAAATAGGCGAAGGATCTCCTTTGTTAAGTCCCACATAATTCATGTGTTCTTTTTCATAATTCGATTCAAAAAAGGTGATCAATTTCTCGTTCATTTCTACCTCAGTATTGTAAACGTTCTCATCCAATCCTTTGGCATTTATCAAAAGATTATCCAAATTCATTTTCACATCAGCTATTTTAGCATCAAATGCATCTTTTTCCAATTGAAAGAATTGAGCATAATCGGTTAACTTCTCATTTTTAATGAATTGAAGTTTATTGGCCATATAATTATTGGTTACTGCTCCTTCACCTTCAAATGAAACAGCTTCAGGAAATGTATTCATATCTATTAGCATTTCAAGGTCATAACCATTCTTCAAATACAAATACACCTGTTGTTTTCCATCACTCAAACCATGAAAACCATCGATCACCTTTAAGGTATCTTTGAATGATCCATCTTCATTTAATTTGATTACCTTTTTGAAGTTTTTTCCTAAAATACTAATGCTATCCAGCTCAGTGTTTTGAATTGTTCCCTGTAAAGTGACATATGGGTTATCCGACTTTTTGCTACAGGCGAACAAGGTTACGGTTACAAGTATCAATACTATTTTTCTCATGTATGGTTTTTTTAAAAATCGTACAAATTTATGTTTTTAGAATTGATTTTCCAGCTTAGTATTGTTAAACAAAATTTAAAATTTAGCGAATAACTTAGTGCTCAACTAAAATTATCTTTTGATTAACGAGTGTTGTTCTAATTTACACGTGTCATTACTCAATTTGCCGGCAGTAGGTCAAGTGTATGCATTTCTACTGATTTTTAGATGGATGGAAAGGAAATTGACGGTTTGTAAAAGCTGATAAATAATTATTTATTTGAAGTAGATATTGAACCGAGTTTAGTATTTTTGCCCAGCTAAAAACAATTTTAAGATGCCTTCAATAAAAGAACTAAGTGATTTTTCTACCCAAGTAAGAAGAGATATTGTACGAATGGTGAATGCTGTGAATTCAGGACATCCTGGAGGATCATTGGGCTGTACCGAATTTATGACCGTTTTGTATCAGGAGGTAATGGATTATTCTACTGATTTTAGCATGGATGGGGCTGGAGAAGATCTGTTCTTTTTATCGAATGGGCATATATCACCAGTTCTGTATAGTGTCTTATCACGAAGTGGATTTTTCCCTGTTGAAGAACTAGCTACTTTTAGAAAAATAAATACGCGTTTACAAGGGCATCCAACTACCCATGAAGGTCTACCCGGAGTGAGGATGTCGGCGGGTTCATTGGGGCAGGGTCTATCGGTAGCGATAGGAGCTGCGAATGCAAAAAAGCTCAATGGTGATTCCCATTTGGTCTATACACTTCATGGAGACGGGGAGTTGCAAGAAGGACAAATTTGGGAGGCAGCTATGTATGCGGCTGGTAAAAAAGTTGATAATTTGATTGCAACGATTGATTATAATTTAAAACAGATCGATGGAGCCACTGATGACGTAATGCCTTTAGGAAACCTAAGAGATAAATTCGAGGCCTTTGGTTGGAAGGTACTTGATATTAGCAAAGGAAATGATCTGGAAAGTATTATTCAAGGTTTAAAAGCTGCTAAAGCTGAAACCGGAAAAGGCAAACCAGTTTGCATTCTTATGCATACCGAAATGGGTAATGGTGTTGATTTTATGATGGGTACACATGCCTGGCATGGTAAAGCACCTAATGCAGAACAACTGGAAAGCGCATTGGCTCAGAATGCTGAAACATTGGGCGACTATTAAATTCAGGAAGTATAGAAAGTGGGTAAGTGTAATTTGAATTTCACTACAATCAACCTAACTGCAATCACCATAAGCATAGTTAAGACATAATTGAGATCCTGATCCATCTGGAATTTATCTAGAATAAGAAAGGTAACGGCTCCAATAATACATGCGGTAGCATAGATTTCTTTCTGAAAAATAAGTGGTATTTCATTGCTTAAAGTATCTCTGATAACACCTCCAAAAGTGGCCGTGATCATTCCAAGGGAAATACAGATCACAGGTTCAAATTCATTTAGTACACCTATTTCTGTTCCTATGATGGTAAAGATACCTAATCCAATGGTATCAAAGAGGAAGAGGGATTTACTCAAATAACCGATCTTTTTTCTAAATACAATGGCAAAAATGACAGACCCTGTTATGACATAAATATAATTCAGGTCATTCATCCATGTAATGCGGTCGGCTCCGATGAGTACATCCCTTAATGTACCTCCGCCAACTGCAGTTACAAAAGCGATGATAAGTACACCGAAAGGGTCCATTCTTTTATTGATCGCGAATAAGGCACCTGAGATCGCAAATGCTGCGGTTCCCAGTAGATCGAGAAAATCAAAAATACTCATGATAGATTCGTATGGTTTACTGAGCCGCGAAGGTCTTGTAATTTTTATACCTTTCAAAGATATCTTTTACATATTCATAGGGTTCATTCCCACGCGCGTACCCAAACTCGACCACTGGGTCGTTATAATATTTGGGTTTTGCCAGATTCATTACAAAATAATCAACCCCATCATCCCAACTCAAGGAGTCTTTGCCATATTTAGTTGCCAGTTTTTGAGCATCTTTAATATGACTATAGCCACAATTATATGATGCCATGGCAAATTTGATCCTTTGAATAGAATCGGGAATCTGTTCCCAGTACGATTCCATTCGTTTTAAATATTCAGTTCCAGCCTTTATGTTTTGATCAGGATCATTAATATTGGAAACTCCCATTTCCTTTGCGGTAGAAGGCATAAGCTGCATAAGTCCTGATGCACCCACCCATGATGTATCGTTGACAATAAACATAGATTCTTGATAAATCAATGATTTAACGAGAATCCAATCCCAACCTAAATTAGATGAGTATTTCTTTACGGTCTCATCATATTTACTGATTTTACCAGTAGTTCCTGTAAAATATTCACTGTCTAGTCTTTTGTGGAACTGTCTTTTGTTTTCAAAATATTTTTTATAGATCATATTGTAATCCGGTTTCCTTTTGATGACTTCTAAGCCTTGATTGATGATTTCAAGTAATTCAGGAGAAGTTTTTCTAACCGCCCATGCGATTCGTTGTGATAAACTCACCGGGGTGTCAACGTCAATATTTGGAAAATAACTTTTGTGAATTGAGGCCTTATGGTTGTCAATAATCGAATATTTGATCTCTCCTTCTGAAACCATTTTAATGATTTCCTCATCAGATAATTCGCCTTGGAGCACCTCAATATAAATACTGTCACCCAGCTCATTTGTCAACTCTTTTACTCTTTGATAATACGAAGAATTGATTCTAACCGAAACCGTATCATGTATGAGATCAACAATATCAGTAGCCAATGCCTCTTTAATATTGTCTCTGGTCATTTTTCTCCAATTATCAGGTTTGCGTTGAATCAATGACTGATGCGTGATCAAATATGGCTCTGTAAAACTTACATCTTCTTTGCGATCAGAAGTAATGGTGTAGCCTAGTGCAATAATATCTCCTTCACCACGGTTGAGCATAGGGATGACCGAATCAACATTTTTGGCGATAACTATTTCCAGGCCAATACCAAGATGATCTGCCAGGCGTTTGAACATATCGTATTCAAAGCCCATTGTTTTGCCCTTGTATAAAAAATATCCAGTAGGAGAATAAGTGGTTATCACTCTAAGTACACCCGATTCAACAATATCGTCAAGATCATAATTAACGGGTTCTTTCTTGGAACTCAGAATTGATTTTTCTTTTTTGCCATCAGAAGAACACGCAGCAAAAAGTATGATACTAAAAAAGAAGAAACTAGCCAGGATCCATTTACTGAATCCATATTTTTTTTTATAATTCATTTTCTAACAATTTATAAACTCTTGTCGTTATCCTAAAGAATCTTTTATATAATCAAGCTAAACTCAATATGATCCTTTCTTCCAATTTTATCTATACGGCCTATATTCGACACAAATACCATGGTCGCAAATCCCTACTCTTAGTTATTCGAGCTGATTTCCTTTTATAATCTATTTTACTGCATTTCTTTAAATGATCTATTCATAATAAAGAACGAATTCAATAGTTTGCGATGAAGTCAAATATAGGAAATTAATTAAAAGGCAGTTTATGCTCTTAATTGGATGAATTCTTGGAGCGAACTGCTTATTTAATTTGTGAAAATCGTTTCTTTCGCACTATAAAATGTTCCCAAACAATGCTGAAACAATAAAAGTAATTGGTTTGTTTGTAAGAAAGGGCACGCCTTTTTGTTAACATTTTTCTTAAATGCCAGTAAAAACTCAGGTGCGCTTTAATAATGGCCCAGGTATGGACAGGTCTTAATTCTATGATAAACTTAATACCTGCAACGGCATCCAACAACAATCGAAAGAAGACTACAATAAAAACGAAGCGCTTAGGAACGTTTTTAGCGATGGTGAAAAGACTATTTCTGAAATTAAGATACGTTTTACGAGGGTTTGATTCCTGTAGGGTTGCGCCTCCCACATGGTATACTTCAGAGGTACCCACATATTGAATGGAATAACCTTCGTTTTGAACCCTCCAGCAAAGATCAATTTCTTCCTGATGCGCAAAATACTGTTCATCAAAGCCTTCTAACTGATGGTAGATATCAGATTTGATAAAGAAACAAGCTCCTGATGCCCAGAAAATATCAGCTATATCATTATACTGTCCCTGATCTTGTTCCAAATCCATAAACACACGTCCCCGGCAAAAAGGGTATCCCATGAAATCGACAAAACCGCCTGCCGCCCCTGCGTACTCATATTTAGAGTTTTTCTTAAAGTCGAGTATTTTGGGTTGAACAATAGCCGTTTGACTGTTCTGTTCAAAAACCATTTTAATTGGTTTTAACCAATCTTTAGTAACCTCAATATCCGAATTAACCAAGGCATAAACATCGGCTTTAATGCACTTTAAAGCATCGTTATACCCCTTGGCATAGCCTCCGTTAACGCTGTTTTGAATAATCTTTACCTGAGGATATTGTTCCTTAAGAAAAGAGATGGATTCATCAGAAGAATTGTTGTCAGCAACGTATATATCTGCATCCTCCATGCTGTAGGCAACAACCGAAGGAAGGAACTTTTCCAGTAATTCCCTGCCATTCCAGTTTAAAATTACAACAGCTATTTTCAAGGTAAGTAGATATAAATATTTTAAAGATTGCAAACATAGTTTTTTTCAGGAATGAAAACTATTAAACAAGCCAATTTTAAGAATAATTTGGTAATTCTTTTAGAAAATTATAGCGTTGCAATTTGTGGTCCATTTGACAGTAATAATGCTCTAGTCCATTGGTCACAACAAGGTATTTAGCATTTAGTGTCATATTATATCTTGCAATCTGATCAAAGACATCCTGATTGATCTTTACGTGCATGGCCTTGCACTCAACAATGATGTCATGAGCACCTGTTTTATCAAATACCAAAATATCAGTTCGCTTAATAAGGTTGTTGACCAGGCATTGTTTTTCAAGAGCTATGAGCGACAAGGGGTACTTTTTTTCCTCATGAAGGAAAGAAACAAAATTCTGACGAACCCATTCTTCATCGGTAAGAATCATCTCTTTTTTTCGGATTCTATCGAAGATATAAAGCTTATTTTCTTTATTTTTGATGCGAAAGGAATACTTTGGCAGATTGAGATTTGTCATGGTGTAAAAGTAAGGAACTTCCCATAATTTATGAATAGAATCAATCAGATCGTTGAAGAGATCAAATCTAAAAACACCAAACCCATTTATTTTTTAATGGGGGAGGAAGCTTATTATATTGACAAAATCTCAGATTTTATTGAAAACAATATTCTTTCGGAAGAGGAAAAAGGCTTTAACCAAATGGTATTGTATGGAAGGGATGTAACCGTAGACGATATCATTGCTAATGCTAAGCGATTTCCTATGATGTCTGAGAAGCAGGTCGTTATAGTTAAAGAGGCTCAGGACCTGTCAAGAACTATTGAGAATTTGGCTTCCTATGCCGAAAACCCTCAACCTTCAACTGTTTTGGTAATTTGTTATAAATACAAAACTATTGACAAGAGAAAAAAACTTGGGAAAACGGTGGCTCAGATGGGATGTTTGTTCGAAAGTAAAAAGCTTTATGAAAATCAAGTGGGTGACTGGATAAACGGTGTCTTAAGAGAAAAAGGGTATCAAATTGAACCCAAGGCTATACACATGCTTGTTGAGTTCTTGGGAACAGACCTTTCAAAGATTGATAATGAATTGGAGAAATTGGCTGTAATTCTTAAAAAGGGCTCTACGATAACTGCCGGTCATATAGAAGAGAACATAGGTATAAGCAAGGACTATAATAATTTTGAATTACGAAAAGCTATTGGAGATAGGCAATTGTTAAAAGCTAATCGGATTGCACAGTATTTTACGCAAAACCCTAGAAGCAATCCTCTGGTAATGACCATTTCTTTGTTAAATGGTTTCTTTACTCAATTACTCCTGTATCATGGGTTAAAAGACAAAGGAAAAATCAATGTAAGTAAAATACTTCGTATCAATCCATATTTTGTTCCTGAATACCAGAGAGCGGCAAAAAATTATCCCATGAGAAAAGTGGCTCAGGTAATCGCAGTTTTGAGAGAAGCTGACCTTAAAAGCAAGGGAGTTGGCGCTTCAAATTTAGCTCAAGGAGATATTCTTAAAGAGTTATTGTTTAAAATTATGCATTGACACCTTGTAAATAACCTCCCTTAATTATTTATACAATATAATTACGTGACCCAAAAATGGCACTGCCTACCCTGATCATAGTACTGCCGTTGTCTATGGCCAACTGATAGTCGCCACTCATACCCATTGAAAGTATACTTAGTTGGCAACCGGAAGTATTAAGAGCGTCAAAAAATGTTTTAAGATTTTTGAACTCATCTGATACTTCTTTCTCGTTTGAACTAAAACTAGCCATACCCATAAGACCCACTATACTTATATTTTTCAATTCTTGTTTTTCAGATGATGTCATAAAGCTTTCAATCTCATCGAAACTCATGCCGAATTTCGTTTCCTCCTTCGCTATTTTGGCCTGAATCAGACAGTTTATAATTCGACCGTTTTTTTTAGCTTGCTTATCAATTTCACGGAGCGTCTTAATACTGTCAACCCCATGTATCAAATCGACAAAATGCGCCATGTACTTCACCTTGTTGCTTTGGAGGTGCCCAATCATATGCCATTGAATATCCTTGGGAAGTGCCTCGTACTTATTGACCATTTCCTGAATTTTATTTTCTCCAAAAACACGCTGTCCGGCTTCATAGGCTTCCTGAATGTCGGCTAAAGGTTTGGTTTTTGAAACTGCCACCAAAGTTACTGCTTCAGTTAAGTTTTTATTGAAATCCTTTAAGTTCTGTTTTACAAGCATTTAGGTAGTATTATTTAAATAACTATGATAACTCATAGATCGTTAGTCCACTTCTCAGCTTTGGTTCTATATAGCTGCTTTTTGGTGGCATGGCCAGGCCCTGATCGGCCACGATCTTGAGCTGCTCGACGGAGATAGGAAATGACCCGAATCCTACTGCAAAATCACCTGAATCAACTCGGTATTGTAATTGCATTTCATTCCCTGTTTCGGGCAGGTAATGTATATTTTTGTCATTTGAAGGGTCACTGATACCAAGAATAGGTTCCAGGATATGTTTGAATAAAATCTGAGAATCCAGATGGTCAAGTTCATTTTTGGGCTTGAAAACTGACTTTCTCAGGTACAATTTGTAAAAATTCCCGTCAAGATACATCGAAAAATGATGCTTTTTAGATGGCGTATAATAATGCTTTCCAAGGTTTTCAATTCTAAAATGTTCGTCAAGGGCCATCAAAAATTCCTCTTTGTTAAGTAGGTTCAAATGATTCACAAAACGGAAAAAGGAGGTAATTCTCAAATGTGACTCCGGAATAAAATAAGCCATAAAATATTTGCTGAGCTCTTTTGCTTTTTCATTACTTCCTGCAGCCATTTTATTATATAAGAAATTCGAAGAAGCGGTTCGGTGATGACCGTCTGCAATGTAAAGAGAAGGCATAGAGCTAAAAGCTTCGCTAATCCTTAAAACGTCATCTTCCTTATCTATATGCCACATTAAATGTGTTCTGTTCTTATTGGTTGTAAATTCGTATTCAGCTCTTGTTTTTCTGTATTTTTCAATCAGAGAAGACAAAAACTCATGGTCGGGATAGGTAATGAGAACGGGTTCAGCATTAAATCCGGTTACTTCAAGATAGTTACCAAATAAAGCTTCGCGTGCACTGAGTGTTTTTTCATGCTTTTTTATAACAGAATTTTGATAGTCTTCAACTGATGCGAGTCCTATAATTCCCCAGAATACGTCCCCTTTAAATGATTTTTGATGCAGATAAAAACTCGGTTTGTCATCGCTTTTGAAGATGCCATTTTCCTTAAATTCCCCATATCTGTTGTGTACCATTTTGAACCTTTTTGTTCCATGAACGGTTTTGTGGAATTTAAAACCCGGTCGCAAGATGTGCAAAAAAGAAAAAGGATTTAATCGTAAGATATCGTTCAATTCTTTCTTTTGATAGATATCGTAAGACCGTGTTGTTACCAAAGCCACCTTATCCCTAGTAGGTCTGATAGCTTTAAAAGGTTTTACTCGAGCCATATTTATTTAAGGTTGTGACAGTAGTCATTCTGGATGGAACTGTGGATACTATGCAAAACAAAAATAGAGATTTATTATGGATATAATAAACCTCTATTGTAGTAAATGTTATTGGATGTGCTTAGGACAGAATCTCAATGATCTGACTTGCCAATTCTTCTCCAATCCTTTCTTGAGCTTCCTTAGTGGCAGCACCAATATGTGGTGTTAACGAAATGTTTTTGTTCATTAAAAGTTTGATTTCCGGATTCGGTTCGTTTTCAAAAACATCCAAGGCAGCGTTTGATATCTTTCCTTCTTCGATAGCTGCAACAAGCGCAACTTCATCAATCACACCTCCACGAGCCGCGTTTACAATCCCTGCGCCATTTTTCATAATCTTGAATTCCTTGGCGCCAATAACGTACTGGTCCTGAGCTGGTACATGCAGAGAAATAAAATCTGCCTGTTCCAACACTGCTTCCTTTGTAATGGTATCTATGGTGAAATTAACTTGTTGTCCATCAAAGAAATCCAACGCGATATGCACACTATCGATATAAGGGTCGAATGCAACAACTTTCATTCCAATACCGAGCCCTAGCTTCGCAGTAGCCTGACCGATTCTGCCAAAGCCTAAAATACCTAAAGTTTTACCTTTTAATTCTACACCTTTGGCATAAGCCTTTTTAAGTTCCTTAAATTTAGAATCTCCTTCCAGTCTCATATTCTGATTTGAATCATGCAAGAAACGCACCATTCCAAAAAGGTGTGCAAAAACCAATTCGGCAACAGAGTGTGAAGAAGCAGAAGGTGTGTTGATTACCTTGACACCCTTATTTCTTGCATAGTCAACATCTATATTGTCCATTCCAACACCTCCACGACCTATGATCTTTAAAGATGGGCAAGTATCAATGAGTGCCTCTCTTACCTTGGTTGCACTGCGCACCAAAAGAACATCAATTTTATTTTCATTTATGAAATCTGCGAGTTGTTCCTGTGCTACAGTTTTTAAGATCACTTCAAAACCTGCATTTTCCAAAGCTATAACTCCAGATGTTGCAATTCCGTCATTTGCTAATACCTTCATATTATTCATTTTTTGTTTTTATTATTAAAGTGCTTTCATCATATCGACCAATACCTGAACACTTTCAATAGGCATTGCATTATACATACTTGCTCTGTAGCCGCCAACAGATCTGTGACCGTTTATTCCGCTAATTCCAGCGGCCTTCCACAATTTGTCAAACTTTTCCTTTTTGCTTTCATCGGTTAGGGTAAAAGTGACATTCATATTTGAGCGATCTTCTGTATTGGCCACCCCTTGAAACAAAGGATTTGAATCAATCTCCTGATACAATAGATTCGCTTTGTCTTCATTAATTTTTTGAATGGCTTCTAGCCCTCCAAGTGATTGCAGCCATTCGAGCGTAAGCATTGATACATATACCGGAAAAACAGGAGGAGTATTAAACATGCTATCCTTAGAAATGTGTACCTGATAATCAAGCATAGAAGGAATCTGACGTCCAGATTTACCGAGAATCTCGTCCTTAACCACGACCAGTGTCGTTCCCGCAGGACCCATATTCTTTTGAGCCCCTGCATAAATTAAGTCGAACTGACTGAAATCAAGTTTTCTTGAAAAAATATCTGAACTCATATCGCAAACCAATAATTTATCAGTTTTAGGGAAGTTCTTCATTTGTGTTCCGAAAATTGTATTATTACTCGTGCAGTGCACGTAAGTAGCATCTGAAGGAACAGTATAATCTTTTGGAATATAATTGAAGTTACTTTCTTTTGAAGAAGCAATGACCTCAATATTACCTAGTAACTTAGCCTCTTTAATAGCCTTTGAACTCCAGGTCCCGGTATCAATATAAGCTGCCTTTCCGTCTACAGGTAATAAATTATAAGGAACCATTAAGAATTCAAGACTGGCTCCACCTTGTAAGAACAATGCAGAGTATCCCTTGTCTTTTAGGTCAAGTAATTCAAGGACTAGCTCTTTGGCATGTTCCATGACCGCCACAAAATCAGCACTTCTGTGAGATATTTCTATAAGAGAAAGATCAAGGTTATTGAAGTTGATAACAGCTTCAGATGCCTTTTTTAAGACTTCCTGAGGCAGTATGCAGGGACCAGCACTAAAATTATGTTTTTTCATCAATTATCTATTTATAGGGTTCGCTTAAGGTTGCTCTTGCAAAATTGATAAAAATCTTTGAAATACAGGCTATGAAATTCTTAAAAATTTTGGGGCTCTATTGAGTATATTTGAACCGTTTGAGTTCAGGTTTTAAGTTTTAAAAATTGAGGATGACTTCTTTAAAAACAGGTATGCTGCCTGTTAAACTCTGATTTACTTTGGTACAAAGCTCATACAAGGGATGATCATTTCTTCTAAAGAAATCCCTCCATGCTGGTACGTATTCTTATAATACTTAACAAAATGGTTGTAGTTGTTTGGATAGGCAAAGAAGTAATCTTCCTTGGCAAAGATAAACGAACTGCTAATGTTAAGGGAAGGAAGGAATATTTCTTTTGGATTCTTTACCTCATAAACTTCTTTTTCATTATAGCTCAAACTTTTCCCCGTTTTATAGCGAAGGTTAGAACTGATGTTTTTATCACCTACTACTTTTGAAGGCTTGGAAGTATTAATGGTGCCATGATCGGTTGTAATAATCAGTTTTAAACCCATTTTTTGGGCAGTCTGAATGATTTCCAATAAAGGAGAGTTTTTGAACCAACTCAGGGTAAGTGAACGGTAAGCTTTGTCATCGCTGGCAAGTTGCTTGATCATATCCATTTCAGTTCTAGAATGAGAAAGCATATCAACAAAGTTATAAACGATCACCGTGAGGTCATTGTTCTTAATCTTGGCTAAATTAGATGCCAGTTCCCTTCCTTGATTTACAGCTGTGATCTTGTAATATTCGTGCTTAAGGTTTAATCCTAATCTCTTGATCTGTTCGGTGAGAAACTCATTTTCAAACATGTTTTTCCCTCCTTCATCCGTGTCGTTCTTCCAGTACTGGGGGTATTTCTTTTCCATATCCAAGGGCATCAACCCTGAGAAAATAGCATTACGTGCATATTGAGTTGCTGTGGGAAGAATACTAAAAAATGATTTTTCCTCAATAGATTTATAATATTGGTTGATAACAGGTTCGAGCACTCTCAACTGATCATATCTCAAATTATCAATAAGCACAACAAGCGTTCCAGGATCTTTATCGATCTGAGGCATGATTACTTCCTTAAATAAGGTGTGAGATAAAATGGGTCTGTTATCACCGTGAAACCAATCACTGTAATTGTTTTTGATAAATTTATAAAACTGAGAATTGGCTTCCTCCTTTTGGCTTTCAAGAATTTCAGTCATACCGATATCATCAATGGATTCAAGTTGAATCTCCCAGTGTACAAGTTTTTTATAAAGTTCAATCCAGTCTTGATAGGTATTCACCATCGCGAGATCAAGTGAAATCTTTCTGAATTCCTGTTGGTAATTTGACGTGGTTTTCTCAGAAACCAATCTCGAATTATCAAGATTTTTTTTCAGTGATAAAAGTATTTGATTAGGGTTTACCGGTTTGATCAGATAATCTGCAATCTTTGACCCAATCGCTTCCTCCATAATATATTCTTCCTCACTTTTGGTAATCATGATGACAGGTAAATTGGGAAGCTTTTCTTTTATTTGAGAGAGCGTTTCCAAACCTGATAGTCCAGGCATATTTTCATCGAGAAAAACGATATCAAATTGTTCCTCACTAACGCTTTCTACGGCATCTGCACCATTGGTACAAGGGATAACTTCATAATTTTTTTTCTCCAAAAATAACATATGCGGTTTAAGAAGTTGGATCTCATCGTCTACCCAAAGTATTTTTCCTGAACTCATTCTAAATTTATTATCTGTGATTAATTAAATTAAACCTTTATTTTTGCTGATAATCTCTTGTCGCAAGGAACGACAATTAATTCTGAAAATTACAAAAATCAACGTTAATATTTTGAAAAAACTGAAAATTTTTAATGATCCTATTTACGGTTTTATTACGGTAAGAAACCCATTGATTTATAAGATTATTGAACATCCTTATTTTCAGAGATTAAGACGGATCTCACAAATGGGATTGTCTTATCTGGTATACCCTGGAGCCCATCATACAAGGTTTCATCATGTTTTGGGATGTACATATTTGATGCATAAGGCCGTAGAAACTCTTCGACTCAAAAGTATTGATATCAGTGAGAAAGAAGAGGAGGCCCTAACCATAGCTATTTTGATGCATGACATAGGTCATGGACCTTATTCTCATGCACTTGAGCACAGTTTAATTTTTGGAGTAGGGCATGAAAAGGTTTCCCTGAAGTTTATGGAGCTGCTCAATGAAGAATATTCAGGGGCACTTGGACTCGCTATAAAAGTATTTAAAGGCGAATACCATAGAAAGTTTATGAACCAGTTGATTTCAGGTCAACTCGATATGGACCGTATGGACTATCTAAAAAGAGACAGTTTTTACAGTGGGGTAGCAGAAGGAAATATAAATGTTGAACGCTTGATTACCATGTTGAATGTTAAGGACGATGAATTAGTTGTGGAGTTTAAAGGCATATACTCTGTGGAAAAGTTTATTATGGCCAGACGTTTTATGTACTGGCAGGTTTATTTGCACAAAACAGGAATTGTGGCCGAAAGAGTTCTGGTTAAGATTCTTGAAAGGGCCAGGGAGCTTTTGGGCAAGGGAGATACACTTGAATGCAGTTCTACCCTGAAAGTATTTCTGGAACAAGAAATAGATGAAGCGGCTTTTAATGAAGAAAAACTGATCATCTTTAGCGAACTTGATGATTATGACGTTCTATCGGCTCTCAAAGGATGGTGCAAACATAACGATGAAATCCTTTCCTATTTGTGTAATTCAATTGTAAACAGAAGATTGCCAAAGATCGAAATGAGGAACGAAGAATTCGAACCCGGATATGTAGAAAAAATAAGAAGAAAGGTCAAAGACGCCCTCAATGTTGATGGGAAAGATTTAGATTATTTGGTTTATCATGGAACAGTTGAGAATAAGGCATATAATCAAGATAAAGAGCAGATTAAGATCTTATATAAAAATGGGGAGCAAAAGGATATCATCAAGGCTTCCGACAGTTCTAGCATCGAAGCTTTGTCAATGACAGTAAGGAAGTATTATCTGTGCTATCCAAAGAAATTGTTATAATTCCTTAAGATTGCTAAATTTTAGTATTTTTGCAAGCATCAACTGGACTATTAAAACCTAACGATTGAAATTTACAGCCAAACAAATCTCTGAAATCCTGAATGGAGAAGTTTTTGGGAACCCTCAGGAAGAGGTCTCCAAACTTTCAAAAATAGAAGAAGGTGAGAAGGGTTCGCTGACTTTTTTATCAAATCCCAAATACAATTCATGGCTTTATGTTACCGATGCCTCGGTAGTAATAGTTGACCAAAAATTTACTCCTGAAAAGGAAGTTTCCAGCACCATGATCAAAGTAGAGGATCCCTATATGGCCTTTACTAAATTGCTCGAGTACTACAATAATATTCAGTTGGATCGGTCAGGTATTGAGGACCCTGTTTTTATTCATGACAGTGTTTCCTTTGGAACTGATCTTTATTTAGGAGCTTTTAGTTATCTCAGTGAAAATGTGATCATAGGGAACTGTGTAAAGATCTATCCAAATGTTTTTATTGGTGACAATGTAATTATTGGTGATGATACAACAATATTTGCGGGCGCAAAGATCTATTCAGATACTAAGATCGGAAATAGTTGTACGATTCATTCAGGCAGTATTATCGGTAGTGACGGTTTTGGTTTTGCACCGGATAAAAAAGGAGGATATAGTAAGATTCCACAAATCGGAAATGTGATCATTGAGGATAATGTGGATATTGGATCGGGAACAACCATTGACAGGGCAACCTTAGGATCGACCATTATCAGATCAGGAGTAAAACTCGATAATCAGATTCATGTTGCGCATAATGTAGAAATAGGCAAGAATACAGTTATTGCTGCGCAAACAGGAATAGCGGGGTCTGCGAAAATAGGCAGTGAATGCATGATCGGCGGTCAGGTAGGAATTGTAGGCCATATCAGTATTGGTAATAACGTAAGAATTCAGGCTCAATCCGGAATTGGAAAGTCAGTTGGCGATAATGAGATCGTCCAGGGTAGTCCTGCGATGCCATATAATGATTTTAATAAATCATATGTGCATTTTAGAAATTTACCCAAATTGAGCTCAAGATTGGATGAAATTGAAAAACAAAGGGATAATAAAAATATTAAATAATGGGTATGAACCAAAAAACGATTGAACGGGAAGTTTCCTTGGAAGGAATTGGTTTACACACGGGTAATAAAGTCTCATTGACCTTTAAACCTGCAGCGGCGAATACTGGTTTTACTTTTGTAAGAACTGATCTTGAAGGACAACCGGCTATAGAAGCATTGGCCATGTATGTTACAGATACCCAAAGAGGCACAAATATTGAAAAAAATGGAGTAATAATCAATACTTCAGAACATGTTCTTGCTGCAGTTGTTGGATTGGATATCGATAATATTATCATTGAAATAAGTGCTCCAGAGCCTCCAATTATGGATGGATCTTCTAAGTATTTTGTTGAAATATTAGAGAAAGCAGGTATTGTAGAACAAGAGGAGGAGAGAGATATTTATGTGGTAAAGGAGATTATTTCGTACAAAGATGACGAAACTGGAAGCGAGATTATGATCATGCCTTCAGATAAGTATGAAATAACAACCATGGTTGATTTTGGAACAAAAATACTTGGAACTCAGAATGCGACTTTAGACAAGATAGAAGATTTTAAAACAGAGATTGCTGATGCAAGAACATTCAGTTTTTTGCATGAGATTGAGATGTTACTTGAAAATAACCTGATCAAGGGAGGAGACCTTAACAATGCCATTGTTTATGTAGACAAACCTTTGTCTGAAAAAACGATGAAAAAATTGAGCCAGGCCTTTAAAAAGGATTCGGTCAAAGTTAAACCAAATGGTATTCTTGATAATTTGACGCTGCATTGGGCTAATGAGGCCGCACGGCATAAATTATTGGATGTAATTGGTGACCTCGCCCTGATTGGAACGAAGATACAAGGGAAGGTAATCGCTACTAAGCCGGGTCATAAGATCAATACGCATTTTGCAAAGAAAATGATGAAGTTGATCAAGATTGAAAAAAGAAATAAAGTACCACAATACGATCTTAATAAACCTCCTTTGATGGATATTCATCAAATCATGAAAATCTTACCACACAGGCCGCCGTTTTTATTGATTGATCGCATCCTTGAACTTTCAGACACTCATGTAGTAGGGATGAAGAATGTGACCATGAATGAGGCCTTCTTTGTGGGTCATTTTCCAGGGGCTCCGGTGATGCCTGGTGTACTTCAGGTTGAGGCCATGGCACAATGCGGAGGTGTTCTTGTATTGAGTACGGTTCCTGATCCGGAAAACTATTTGACTTATTTTATGAAAATGAATAATGTTAAATTTAAACAAAAAGTACTTCCAGGAGATACTTTGACATTTAAAGCAGAATTGGTAGCTCCTATACGCAGAGGTATTTGCCATATGCAGGCCTACGGATATGCGAATAACAAATTGGTTGTCGAAGCTGAACTCATGGCTCAGATAGCAAGAAATCCTGAAAAAAAATAATAGCTTAATCAAGAATTATGAATCAACCATTAGCATATATTCATCCTGGGGCAAAAATTGCCACGAATGTGGTGATAGAACCTTTTTCTACTATTCACAATAACGTAAAAATTGGCTCGGGAACTTGGATAGGCTCAAATGTTACCATTATGGAAGGCGCTCGAATTGGTAGTAATTGCAGGATCTTTCCAGGTGCTGTAATTTCAGCGATTCCTCAGGATTTAAAATACGAAGGGGAAGATTCACTTACTGTGATTGGAGATAATGTTACCATCAGAGAATGTGCAACCATCAATCGTGGGACAAAGGCTTATGGAAAAACAGAAATTGGTGATAATTGTTTAATTATGGCCACTGCCCATGTGGCACACGATTGCATCATCCATGACAATGTGATTATCGTAAATGGAGTGACTCTGGCAGGTCATGTGGAGATTGGGGAATATGCAATAATTGGAGGATTGGCAGGAATACATCAATTCATACATATTGGTAAACATGCCATGATCTCAGGAGGATCGCTGGTTCGAAAAGATGTCCCACCTTTTGTAAAAGCTGCCAAGGAACCATTGTCATATGTAGGAATTAATTCAATTGGATTGAGAAGACGTGGATTTACGTCAGACAAGATCAATGAGATTCAGAATATTTACCGCATACTTTTCCAACAAAATAATAATACAACACAGGCGGCTCGAATTCTGGAAGCTGAATTAAACGCGAGTCCTGAAAGAGATGAAGTTCTTACCTTTATCAACAATTCACAAAGAGGTATCATGAAAGGGTATTCAAGTAACTATTAAGAAATTTAAAAATGGGGAGTACATCAGATATCAAAAAAGGTCTTTGTATCGTCTTTAATCATGATACGTATAAAGTAATTGAGTTTTTACATGTAAAGCCAGGTAAAGGACCGGCCTTTGTAAGGACTAAACTCAGAAGTTTAACGACGGGAAAAGTATTAGACAATACTTTTTCGGCCGGCAACAAAATTGAAGAGGTAAGAGTAGAGACAAGAAAATATCAATACCTATACCCTGAAGGTGATACGTATCACTTTATGAATACGGATGATTATAATCAAATCACTCTTGAAAGACAGTCTTTAGATTCACCTGAATTACTTAAGGAAGGAGAGATTGTTACTATTATTATCAGAACCTCGGATGAATTACCTTTAGCGGTTGAAATGCCTTCGCATGTATATCTTGAAGTCACACATACAGAGCCTGGTGTTAAAGGAAATACGGCGACGAATGCAACGAAACCTGCCACTTTAGAAACGGGAGCCAAAGTGAATGTTCCTTTATTTATAAATGAAGGTGATAAAATCAAGATCGATACAGAGAAAGGAACCTATATAGAAAGAGTGAAAGAGTAATTCTTATGAAGTTTTTACGGACCCATAGTTTACAGGAAATTGCAGGAATCATAGGAGTTTCTTATGTGGGTGATGCTAATTTTCCAGTTGAAGGACTGAATGAAATTCATGTCGTTGAACCAGGGGATATTGTTTTTGTAGATCATCCAAAATATTATGGAAAAGCTCTTGAATCGAAGGCTACCATAATTCTTATCAACAAAGAGGTTGCCTGTCCGGAGGGGAAGGCACTACTTATTTCTAAAGATCCATTTTCCGATTTCAACAAACTATCTCGGCATTTCAGGCCATTTCAAAGCGCTTCAGAAGCCGTCTCACTTTCTGCCACTATAGGAAAAACTTCTGTTGTTCAGCCAAATGTTTTTATAGGTAATCGTGTTACCATTGGAGAACATTGTGTGATCCATCCGAATGTAACAATTTATGATCATTGCGTAATAGGCAATCACGTAATTATTCATGCTGGAACAGTTTTAGGATCAGACGCATTTTATTTTCAAAAAAGACCCAAGGGTTTTGATAAGTTAGAATCGGTAGGGCGCGTTATTATTGAAGATCATGTAGAAATTGGAGCAGCCTGTACTATAGATAAAGGTGTTACCAGTGACACCACAATAGGATGGGGAACAAAAATTGATAACCAAGTTCAAATTGCCCATGATACCATCATTGGTAAAAAGTGCCTTATTGCCTCTCAAGTAGGTATTGCTGGTTGTAATATTATTGAGGATGAGGTGGTTATCTGGGGGCAAGTAGGTATAAAAAGTGGATTGACTATTGGAAAAGGAGTTGAAATATATGCTCAATCTGGCATTGGGATGGACCTTGAAGCAGGGAAAGCTTATTTTGGTACCCCGGCTGTTGAAGCAAGAGATAAATTAAGAGAGTTGTCACTTATACGATCTTTGCCTAAAATACTTGAAAAAATAAAAAAATAGAACAGTTTAATCGTTCCATTAATATACTTTTGTATATAACAGTTTGATTCAGGCTTAAGAAATTCATAATTCATAAAAAATAAACCAATGAGTGTTTTAGTTAATAAAGATTCGAAAATTATTGTTCAGGGTTTTACAGGTAGTGAAGGAACATTTCATGCTGGGCAAATGATCGATTATGGAAGTAATGTTGTAGGAGGTGTAACACCGGGTAAAGGAGGTCAAACGCATTTGGATAAACCAGTATTCAATACGGTTGCAGATGCCGTTCAAGAAGTAGGTGCTGATACCTCAATTATCTTTGTGCCACCAGCTTTTGCAGCAGACGCCATTATGGAGGCAGCTGAAGCAGGTATTAAAGTTATTATTTGTATCACTGAAGGAATTCCTACAGCGGATATGGTTAAGGTAAAGGCATATATAGAGCATAAGGATTGTCGATTGATTGGACCAAATTGTCCGGGGGTCATTACTCCTGGAGAGGCGAAAGTAGGTATCATGCCAGGGTTTGTCTTTAAAAAAGGAAAGGTAGGAATTGTTTCCAAATCCGGTACGTTGACATACGAAGCTGCCGATCAGGTGGTAAGAAGAGGACTTGGTGTAACAACCGCCATCGGGATCGGTGGAGATCCAATTATTGGGACTACTACAAAGGAAGCAGTTCAATTATTAATGAACGATCCGGAAACTGAGGCTATCGTAATGATCGGGGAAATCGGAGGTCAACTGGAAGCAGATGCAGCGCGTTGGATCAAGGCAGATGGAAACAGAAAACCTGTAGTTGGTTTTATCGCTGGTCAAACAGCACCTGCCGGAAGAACAATGGGTCATGCCGGAGCTATTGTTGGAGGGAAGGATGATACGGCACAGGCTAAAATGAAAATACTCGCTGAAAATGGGATCCACGTTGTGGAATCTCCAGCTGAAATAGGTCAGAAAGTGCTAGACGTACTTTCATGAACATTTTAAATGAAATAAAAAACCTGTATGACTACAGGTTTTTTTGTTTCAAAACAATAAGGTGTTAAATTATTCTTAATAATTGATAGTAGAGCCTTATTTATTTACAACAATTAATATTTTTGAATACAATCTCTTAAAATTATATTATGAAAATCAATACAACCCGCTTTTTGTTGCCATTTATGGCTATTTTGTTTTTGGTGGCATGTCAGAAGGACAACAAGGAAACATCCTATACCGTTGAGAAGAATGAAGACAGCAGTGGATTTAAATATGAAACCGTAACCAATGACCCTACAGGAATGCGATTGTACACATTGGATAATGGTCTTAAAGTGTATTTAAGCGAGAACAAAGATGCGCCCACAATTCAAACTTATGTTGCTGTTAGAGCAGGCTCAAGTTATGATCCAAAAGAATCAACTGGTTTGGCTCATTACCTGGAACACATGGTGTTTAAGGGAACTGATCAATATGGTAGTAAGGATTGGGAAGTGGAAAAAGCCCTTATAGCACAAATATCAGATTTATACGAGCAACATAGAGCTGAGTCTGATATTGCAAAAAAAGAGGACATATACCGTAAAATTGACAGTATTTCTTATGTAGCTTCAGGATTCGCCATTGCAAATGAATATGATAAAATGGTGTCATCATTAGGTGCAACCGGAACAAACGCTCATACGTCAAGCGAAGAAACGGTCTATCAAAACAAGATTCCTTCAAATGAACTGGATAAATTTTTGTTTTTAGAAAGTGAAAAATTCAGCAAATTGGTTTTGCGTTTATTTCATACAGAATTAGAAGCAGTTTACGAAGAATACAATAGAAATTTGGACAATGACCCTGCGAAAACATTTCATGCTTTAATGGATGGCTTGTATCCAACGCATCCTTATGGTCAACAGACAACAATTGGAATTTCCGAGCATTTAAAAAACCCATCGATGCTTCATATCAATAACTATTTTGAGACCTATTATGTTCCGAATAATATGGCTCTGGTTTTAGTGGGTGATATTGAATTTGATAAGACCATTCAGATGGTTGATGCGACCTTTGGAAAGTTGGAAGGGAAAGAAGTCGTGCATCCTGAATTGCCCAAGGAAAAACCTGCAACAGAAATTGTCGCAAAAGAAGTTTATGGGCCTACTAGTGAAAATATATCATTTGGCTGGAGAACTGGTGGTGTTCTTAGTGAGGATACAAAATATATTGCTTTAATTGAAAGACTTCTAAGCAATAGTAGTGCCGGATTGATAGATTTAAATTTAATTCAGCAAAAATTAATTCAATCTTGTTTGACCTGGTCCTATGTTTTGAACGACTATGGTTTAATCGCTTTTGATGCCTGGCCAAAAGAAGGACAATCCTTAGATGAATTAAAGGATTTAATTTTGGGACAAGTGGATAAGATTAAAAAAGGCGAATTTGAAACATGGATGTTGGAGGCTGTAATAAACGATCTTAAATTGAGTGAAATTAAAAAATATGAAAGCTCAACTGCATTGGCTAGCTCCTGCTATAACGCCTTTATTCATAGAGAAAATTGGGAAGACAAAGTGAAGTTTTTAGATGAATTGAGAACAGTTTCCAAGGAAGAACTAGTGGCTTTTGCCAATGACTTTTTTAAAGACAATTATACAATTGTATACAAAAGGGAAGGCGTTGATGAAAGCATCGTTAAAGTGAAGAACCCTAGGATTACACCTATCCAAATAAATCGTGAAGATCAATCTGAATTTTTAAAGAATTTTATTGCCAAAGAATCGGAAGAATTGAAACCGGTATTTGTAGATTATAAAAATGAAATTCAAAGAGAAAAACTGGAGAGTGGAATTGAAATTGCTTACATTAAAAATAAGAACAATGACTTATTTAATTTGAACGTAATTTTTGATATGGGCAAAGATAATGACAAGAAATTAACATTAGCCGTTGGCTATTTAGAATCTCTTGGTACAGATAAATATACAGCAGAAGAATTGGCTAAAGAATTCTTTAAATTAGGAGTGAGATACAGTGTGAATACAGGTAGTGACAGATCTTATATAAGCTTATCAGGACTTGAAGAGAATTTAGATAAAGGTTTGGAACTTTTTGAACACCTCATGGCCAATGTGGTTGTAGATCAGGAAGCTTATGATAAGTATGTGGCGAGTATATTGAAATCGAGATCTGATGGTAAAACAGAAAAGAGTAATATTCTTTGGACGGGACTGAACAGCTTTGCACAATATGGAGAAAATTCTCGTTTAAGAAACATCTTTACAGTTGACGAGTTAACAAATATGGATCCGTCTGAATTGATCACTATACTTAAAGAACTGAAAAATTATAAACACAGGGTTTTTTATTATGGTAAAAATTTAGAACAAGCAAAGACTGCTTTAAACAAATATCATATAATTCCATCAACCTTAATGGAATATCCACCTGCCATGGAATATGAGCAGCTGGCCACTGGGAAGAATGTGTATTTTGTAGATTTTGACATGGTGCAGTCTGAGATGCTGTTCGTTGCAAAAGGAGAAAAATTTGATCCTGATAAAATGGCTATTTCCAATGTATTTAACTCTTATTTTGGTTCTGGTTTATCTTCAATAGTATTCCAGGAAATGCGTGAATCCAAATCATTGGCTTATTCAGCAGCCTCGATGTATCAGTCTGCCAATAAGAAGGAGAAAAATGATATTGTATGGGCTTATATTGGAACTCAAGCTAACAAATTACCTGACGCTGTTGATGCGATGCTGGAATTGATGAACAATATGCCTGCAGCTGAATCTCAATTTCAAGCAGCCAAAGAGGCAGCGTTAAAGAAAATTTCAGCGCAGCGAATCACTAAATCTAATATATTTTGGTCTTACGAGGGTTTGCTAAAAAGAGGAATTGATTACGATATCAGGCAAGACATGTATAAACAAATTGAAGATTTGAGTATGGCAGATATGAGCTCATTTTTTGACAATAACGTTAAAGGTCAGGATTATTCAATATCAGTTATTGGAAATAAGAAAGACCTTGACATGAAAGCTTTAAAGAAATTAGGAAATGTTCGTGAAATGGATGTTGACTACTTATTTAATTATAACGAAGAAGCTGTTAAACAATAAAAGGATCACTTATATTAGACTAGAAGAGATGAAACTATTAGAAAATAAAACTGCTTTGATAACTGGTGCCTCAAGGGGTATTGGAAACGGTATTGCCTTGGAATTTGCAAAGCAAGGGGCTAACGTTGCCTTTACATTTAACGCTTCTGTTGAAGCTGCCAGAGCCCTTGAAAAAGAATTGGAAGCTCATGGAGTAAAGGCAAAGGGATATCAGTCAAATGCAGCTGATTTTGATGCTGCGCAAGAATTGGTCAAAGAAGTGCTAAACGATTTCGGAAATTTGGAGATATTAATCAATAACGCTGGAATTACAAAAGATAACTTGTTAATGAGAATTTCTGAGGAAGATTTTGACAAGGTGATCGAAGTTAATTTGAAGTCGGTTTTTAACTTGACTAAAGCAGTGATTCGACCCATGATGAAACAAAGAAAGGGATCGATTATAAATATGAGTTCAATAGTTGGTGTAAAAGGAAATGCAGGTCAGTCAAATTATGCTGCTTCAAAAGCTGGTATTCTTGGTTTTACCAAGTCTGTGGCATTAGAGCTTGGGTCGAGAAATATACGTTGCAATGCCATCGCACCGGGTTTTATAGAAACTGAGATGACGGCCAAACTTGATCCAAATACTGTAGATGAATGGCGAAAAGCCATTCCGCTGAAGCGAGGTGGTTCTCCTGAAGACGTAGCGAATGCTTGTGTCTTTTTGGCTTCAGACATGTCAGCTTATATTACAGGTCAAACCTTGAACGTCGATGGAGGCATGCTTACATAAGTGATTATACCCAACAAAGAACTGAGGTAAAAAACAACACTTTTCTTCATTAATTCAAGACACTATTATTTTAGGCTCAAAGATTCACTTTAATGATTC
>RCNC010000189.1_pt1 | contig 35753 bp, 35 predicted proteins | sample 2041301 | NCBI WGS metagenome assembly RCNC01 (sample SAMN09708231, study PRJNA481090) | Marine sediment metagenome, whole genome shotgun sequencing project. | biome: marine sediment; feature: ocean; material: sediment; isolation source: Sewage treatment plant 13A marine sediment (STP13A) ... | reverse complement strand
CAGTTGCTTCATCTCGCGCAAGCCCTGCTTGTAGATCAGCATGATTCGCATGGCTTTCATGCCACCCCCGGTGGAGCCTACACAGCCCCCCATAAAGGAAAACATCAATAGCATCACTGGTAAAAAGGAGGGCCAGGCGGCAAAGTCCTGGGTGGCGAAACCGGTGGTGGTGGTAATGGAAATTGCCTGGAATACACCGTGAATGATGCTATCTCCGGGCTTGAGTGTGTCAGATAGCATCAGGTAGGCACAGGTTATCGCGATACAAATACCCAGTACCGAGAGGAAAAAGCGCGTCTCGGAATCCTTGGCGTAAACGTATGCCGTGCGCCGTCGCCAGGCGATAAAGTGCAGCCCGAAATTGATCGCGGAAATAGCCATGAAAAGGCTGCACACCAACAGGATATTTTCGTTCTCGAAGTAACCCATGCTGGCGTCGTGGGTGGAAAAGCCGCCGATTGCTACTGTGGACATGGCATGGGCGATAGCATCAAAACCCGACATACCTACCACATAGTAAGCACCGGCGCAGGCCAGGGTCAGTGCGACATAGACGGAGGCCAGGGCCTTGGCTGTCTCGGTGATGCGTGGCGTGAGCTTGCTGTCCTTGGAGGGGCCGGGTGTTTCCGCCTTGTACAATTGCATGCCACCAATACCCAGCATGGGCAACACGGCAACGGCCACCACGATAATACCGATGCCGCCGAGCCACTGCAGCAGCTGGCGGTAGAGCAGGATAGACCTGGGTAGATCATCCAGCCCCACAATCACGGTCGCTCCGGTTGTAGTCAGCCCGGAAATCGATTCAAACACGGCTTCCGTGGGCGTCAGGTTGAGGGTCTCGGTGAGGGCGAATGGCAGGGCACCGAACAGGCCCAGAACTGTCCAGAATAAAGATGTGACGAGAAACCCGTCGCGAATTCGCAGTTCGTGCTTGGCATTCCTGAGCGGCAGCCACAGCGCGAGGCCGGAAAAAAAGGTGATAAGCAGGGCGGAAAGAAAGCCCGGGATGGTGTTGTCCCCCGCCACCATGGCGAGTATCAGAGGTGCCACCATGGCGCTGCTGAATAACATCAACAGGACGCCGAGAATCTTGAATGAAATGGAAATATGCACAGTGCCGTCCTAGGAAAAAAACCCGAAGCCGACGGCAAATAATTTCTCCACAGCATTGATCTTGCTGCGATCAACCAGGAACAGGATCACGTGGTCGTCCGGCTCGACAACAATATGGCCGTGGGCGATGAGAACTTCCTCGTCCCGGACAATAGCGCCGATGGTGACTCCCTCGGGTAGGGCGATCTCGTCCAGTCGCCGACCCACTACCTTGGAGGAGCGGGTGTCTCCGTGTGCGGTGACCTCAATAGCCTCCGCCGCACCGCGCCGCAAAGAATGCACATTGCTGATATCGCCGCGTCGCACATGGGTGAGCAAACTACCGATGGTAATTTGCTGCGGGGAGATGGCGATATCGATTTCGTCACCCACCAGGTCGGCATAAGCGGGGTTGGTGATCAGGGTGATGACTTTCTTGGCACCCATACGTTTGGCCAGCATGGACATCATGATGTTGGATTCGTCGTTGTTGGTCAGGGCGCAGAAAACATCTGTGGCTTCGATGTTTTCTGAGTTGAGCAATTGCGGTTCTGAGGCACTGCCATTGAGGACGATGGTGTGTTTCAGTCGCTCCGACAAAACGCGACAACGGCTGTATGACATCTCAATGATTTTGACCTGGTACTGGCCTTCAATATTCTGTGCCAGGGTTGCGCCGATATTGCCGCCCCCGGCGATCATGACCCGCTTATAGGGCTTGTCGACCTTGCGCAGTTCCGACATGACCGCGCGGATATTGTCCTTGGCGGCGATGAAAAAGACTTCGTCATCCGCCTCAACGACAGTGGTGCCCTCCGGGATGATGGGCCGATCCTGCCGGAAAATTGCGGCGACCCGGGTATCTACCTTGGGCATATGCTGGCGGATTTCCCGCAATTCCTGCCCCACGATGGGTCCGCCGTGGTAGGCCCGTACGGCCACCAGTTGCACCCTGCCCTCGGCAAAATCGAGGACCTGTAAAGCGCCCGGGTTGGCGATCAGCCGCTGGATGGCCTCGGTGACCAACTGTTCCGGGCCAATGATGACGTCCACCGGGATGTGATCGCGGTTAAACAGTTGCTCCTGGTGTAAGAGGTAATTGGGAGAGCGCACGCGGGAAATTTTGGTGGGGGTTTTAAACAGGGTATAAGCGACCTGGCAGGCCATCATATTAATTTCATCACTATCGGTGACAGCGATGACCATGTCAGCGTCTTCGGCGCCGGCCTTGTAAAGTACGTTGGGGTGAGAGGCGCCGCCGGCAACCGTACCGATGTCCAGGCGATCCTGTAAAGCGCGTAGCTTGTCGCCGTCGGTGTCCACGACTGTGATGTCGTTCTGCTCGTTGGCCAGGTGCTCAGCGAGGGTGCCGCCGACCTGGCCTGCCCCAAGAATAATAATCTTCATGGCTCGATGAGCTCTCGCCTGTTAACTGGCCCTAAGTCTCTGTGCACCTTAAAGAAAACCCCTGCTCATTGTAAGGGCCGGTGGCGCGTAATTGTGCACAACTACGGCGTCAACTTGTGCAGCAGCGCATAGAACAGGCCGTCGGGCCCGTCGGGGGAAGGTAACAGCTGGCGACCACAAGCAACGGCTTCGCCCCACTCGGCATCGGCAATCCCGAGCTGCGCGTCATCTTGCCCGTTAACAAAACGGTGCACTACCTGGCTGTTCTCTTCATCGAGAATTGAGCAGGTGGCGTACAGCAGGGTGCCACCGGGGCGCAGCAAAGGCCATAGTCCGCGGAGAATGCAGAATTGCGTTTCGGCCAAGGGAGCGATATCGCTGGCGCGGCGCAGGAGTTTAATGTCCGGGTGCCTGCGCACTACGCCGCTGGCGGAGCAGGGGGCATCGACCAGAATACGATCGAAGCTTGCCGGGGCCAGCTGCGACGGCGGCTGGGCGGCGTCTCCGACCAGGGTCGTTGCCTGTAGGCCGAGACGTTGCAGGTTCTCGGAGACTTTTTCCAGACGCCGTTGATCGATATCCATAGCGACCAGTGCCGCCAGCTGTGGTTGTAGTTCCAGTATATGGCAGGCCTTGCCACCGGGCGCTGCACAGGCATCCAGCACACGTTCGCCGGCGGCGACACTGAGCAGGATGGCCGCCATCTGGGCCGCCTCGTCCTGCACGCTGGCCTGTCCTTGTGCGAAACCGGGAAGTTCCAGTACGTCCCGGGGTTGAGCCAATTGGATGGCGTGGGGACTGATTTTTCCGGCAATCGCCTCGATACCCTGATCCGCCAGGATCTTAAGGTAGTCGTCCCGCGTCTGGTGGCGTGTATTCGCGCGCAGGGTCATGGGTGGTTGCTGGTTGTTTGCTGCGACAATAGCGGGCGCAGCAGCGGGCCATTGTTCCTGTAATTTCTTATAAAGCCAACGGGGGTGGCTGGCAGCGGCGGCCTCATCCAGGGCGGAGACCAGTTGCTCCCGCTCCCGCTGGAAACGGCGCAGCACAGCATTGGTCATGCCGCGGGCCCAGTTTTTCTTCAGGGCGCGGACGGCCCCGACAGTTTCCGCCACTGCAGCGTGATCAGGAATGCGCATGCTTTCCAGCTGGTAGAGACCGCACATTAGCAGCCCCTGCAGGTCGGCGTCCTTGTCCTTGAGGGGTTTGTCGAGTAATTGGCGGAGAATGGCCTGCAGCCGCGGACCTTGGCGGAGGGTGCCATAACACAGCTGCTGCAGTAGGCTACGGTCCTTTTCGCTGACCTTCTCCAGGCGGTCAGGCAGCGCCTGGTTCAGTGACTTGCCCTTGAGCACGTCGCCAATGACATGGGCAGCGGCGGCCCTGGCATCGAGGGCCATCAGCTTTGTTTCGACATGGCGGGGTCGAATTGCTTACCCGGTGCAAATTGTGCCTGGCGCGCGCTGAGTACCTGCGCAGTGGTCAGTGCTTTTCCTCCGGGTAGTTGCAGTGACTCAATGGCGAGCTGGCCATCGCCACAGCTGACCAGGATGCCCTCCTCCGCGGCCTCCAGGATCGTTCCCGGGGCAGATGCTGACGCTCCATTGTCCAGCGGGTGAGCCTGCCAGATCCTGACACGCTGCTGGCCGAGTGTGCTGAAGCAAACCGGAAACGGGTTGAACGCCCGGATTTTGCGGTCCAGTTCCCTGGCGGTCAGGGTCCAGTCTATCTCGGCCTCTGCCTTGCTCATCTTGTGGGCATAGGTGGCCTTATTGTCATCCTGTTGTTGGGCGGTGGATTGGCGAGCATGGATGTCCCCCAGCACGTCCAGCAACAATGGCGGGCCCAGATCGGCGAGGGCATCGTGCAGGGCGGCGGCGGTGGTTTCCTCGCCTATAGGGCAGCTGATGGTGGCGAGCATAGCGCCGGTATCCAGTCCCGCATCCATCTGCATGATGGTGATACCAGTAGTGTTATCGCCGGCTTCTATGGCCCGTTGAATGGGTGCTGCCCCGCGCCAGCGGGGCAACAAAGAGGCGTGGACATTGAGGCAGCCCAGACGCGTGGCATCGAGTATCGCCTGGGGCAAAATGAGGCCATAGGCGACCACTATCAGCAGGTCAGCAGCCATTGCCGCCAGCTCTTTCTGGACTTCTACATCCTTAAGCGAAGTCGGCTGGTAGAGCGGCAGGCCGGCGGCCTCCGCCGCCTTTTTCACGGGGCTGGCCTGGAGCTTTTTACCCCTTCCTGCAGGTCGGTCAGGCTGGGTATAGACTGCAGTTAGTTGGTGCTTACTATCTATTAAGGCGTTTAAGTGTAGGGCGGCGAACTCCGGAGTGCCGGCAAAGATGATACGCAGGGAGGCTTCTGGCATTTTCTTCAGGCGCGCTGGCGCTGTTCTTTTTCCAGCTTTTTACGGATGCGTTGTCGCTTCAGCGGAGACAGGTAATCGACGAACAGTTTGCCATTAAGATGGTCAATTTCGTGCTGCAGGCAGGTCGCCAACAGGCCGTCGAGCACCTCGGTAAAAACCTCGCCCTGCCGGTCCAGCGCCCGCACCTCAATCTTGCGCGGGCGGTTGACGGTCTCATAGTAGCCAGGGACGGACAGGCAGCCTTCATCGTACTCACTCAGGTCGGGATCCAGCACCGTGACCTCGGGATTGATAAAGATCCGTGGCTCGCTCTGGTCTTCCGATAAATCTATCACCAGCACGCGCTGGTGCACATTGACCTGGGTGGCTGCCAGACCGATACCCGGCGCAGCGTACATGGTTTCAAACATGTCGTCGATAAGGGTCCGCGTGGCGTCCGTTACGGCACTGACGGGGCGCGCTTCGGTGCGCAACCGGGGGTCGGGGAATTCGAGTATTTCCAGTACTGCCATGGTCAAGATTGCCCAGTAAATGGTCGTAAGTGGCTTAAATTGGCTGCGTGAATTAATAACATTAGGGCTTGCCAGCTTTAAATCGCGGCAGCAAACTGTGCCTAGTATACAGCTTGTGATTATGGGGTGCCTAGCGGCGGGGTGCTGCAAGGTACCAGACCTTTGCGGTTTTGGTGCTGCGTAAAACATGTACGGAGCCGGTGAATCACGAGGTTGGCACGGTGTAATGTCGGCGCGGGGCGGCCAAATTGGCCAGTGCGGCGACTACGATTACTTAGATTGGCAGATAATAACCACGCCATACAGGGACGCATAAAATGAAAACAAGGTCACTATCGGTTTGCCTGTTGCTGCTGTCGCTACTCTTTAGCGGGTGGTTGCAGGCAGAGGTCGAACTCAACGCAGAAGTGCCGGAAACCTATCTTGTCAAAAAGGGCGATACGCTCTGGGGTATTTCCGGTATGTACCTCAAGGAGCCCTGGCTGTGGCCAGAATTGTGGGATGTAAACCCGCAGATTGATAACCCGCACCTGATCTTCCCGGGTGACGAATTGTACCTGGTCTGGGTTGATGGTCGGCCGCGCCTGCGCATGCGCAGGGGCCGGGATGTCAAACTCACCCCCAACATGCGGGTAACGCCACTTGACTTCGCCATACCCATTATTCCCCTTGACCAGATTGGTCCCTGGCTATTGCGCAACAGGATTATGGAAGCCGAGGACCTCAATGATTCGGCTTACATAGTTGCTGCGGACCAAGGGCACCTGATCACCGGTCCCGGTGATAAAATCTACGGCCGAGGCATTTTCCCGGACGGTGAGTGGGCTTACGGCATTTATCGCCCCGGGGAAACTTATAAAGATCCGTTGACCGAGGAATTGCTGGGATACCAGGCCCAGGATATCGGTAACGCCAGGCTTTTGAGCAGCAATGCAGATGAAGTCACCGAGTTGGAGGTCACCCGGATACATGAAGAGGTACGTATCAGTGACCGCCTGCTGCCGATGGAAGAGCGCATCCTGGATGCCTCTTTCCATCCCCGCGCACCCGCAGTTGATATCGTCGATGGTTTCATGATCGCGGTGGATGGCGGTATCACCCAGATCGGAGAGATGAGCATCGTGGCAATTAACAAGGGTAAGCGCGATGGCCTAGAGATTGGTAACGTGCTGGCGGTATACCAGGCGGGCGGCCTGATTTTTGATAAGGTGGCCCAGGAAAATGTGCAGCTGCCTGACTCGCGTGCTGGCCTGGCGATGGTTTTCGAGTCTTTCAATAAAGCCAGCTATGCAATTATTCTTAAAGCCAGTGGCCCCTTGAAGGTATTGGATAAGGTCAAGAACCCCTGATTAAACCCTGAGCCACCGCACTGTGCGGTGACTGGCGGGGCGTCACAGCCCCGCGCCACAATCGACAAACATGACGTCAAGGATGATGTATGAATGTTGTAGATTCCAGTGCCGCGGCCAAGGCCGTCGGCGCACAGCTTATCGCGCTCGATGACGAGCGCTACCCCCCATTGTTACGTGCTATCCACGATCCACCTGCCCTGTTGTACGTGCGCGGTGACCCGGCGGTATTGCTGCAACCACAACTGGCGGTGGTGGGGAGCAGGCGCGCCAGCCCTGCGGGTCTGAGGGTCGCGCAATTATTAAGTGGCCAACTGGCACAGGTGGGCCTCTCTATCTGCTCCGGGCTTGCCCTGGGAGTAGACGGTGCCGCGCATCAAGGCGCGTTGGAAGCGGGTGGGAAGAGCCTCGCTGTGATGGCCACAGGCATCGACAGGCTCTACCCACATCGCCATCGCTCGCTGGCGGCGGGTATTGAGCAAGCTGGCTGCCTGGTGACGGAATTCCCACCGGGGACGCCACCGCGCCGGCAAAACTTCCCGCAGCGTAATCGCATTATCAGCGGCCTGTCACTGGGTGTACTGGTGGTGGAGGCGGCGTTGCCCAGTGGCTCCCTGATTACCGCAAGAACAGCGCTGGAGCAGGGCCGTGAAGTGTTTGCCCTGCCCTGGTCAATTCTTCACGAAGGTGGCAGGGGTTGCCTGCACCTGTTGCGAGACGGCGCCAAGATGGTGCAGGGCGTGGAGGATATTCTGGAGGAACTTGGCGCCCTGTATACGCTGCAACAGGATTGCTCCCCTCCCCTGCCGCAGGTGGAAGGCCCAAATGAAAGCAACTCCCGTATACTGGCGCAGGTAGGCTTTGAGACCGTTAGCCTGGATGAGCTGGTATTGCACAGTGGCTGGCCGGTCGCAGAGGTGCTGCGCGAGCTTACTTCCCTGGAACTCGCTGGACACATAACTCGCACCAGCGGCGGCTACATTCGCTGTTAGCGGTAATCGATTTGCCAAGCTGCTATTAGCTGTTAAAATTTCCCGCTTTTTTAAGGCCGCCCTCTGGGCGCCACCATTATCACCACTGGAGAAAACCAATGAGCAAGCCATTTGTCGCGATTGTTATGGGCTCGGATTCGGATCTGCCTGTTATGGAGGCCAGCTTCGAGGTTCTGCGGTCTTTTGGGATTGCGTTTGAGGCGCGAATTACGTCGGCTCATCGCACCCCGGAAGTTACCAAGCAGTTTGTGCAGGATGCTGAACAACGCGGCTGTGCTGTATTTATCGCCGCCGCGGGCATGGCCGCTCACCTGGCGGGGGCCGTTGCCGCAGCTACCGTAAAGCCGGTGATCGGGGTTCCGATGAACGCGTCCCTGGATGGTCTTGATGCGCTGCTGTCGACCGTGCAGATGCCCGCCGGTATTCCTGTGGCGTCCGTGGCCATCGGCAAGGCCGGCGCCAAGAATGCGGCCTACCTGGCGGCGCAGATGCTGTCCGTCGCCGATGAGGAACTGGCCCGGCAGCTGCGCGACGAGCGCGCCGCCAATGCGGAGGCGATCTACGCCAAGGATGCCGCTCTGCAGGAACAGCTGAAAGGCTGATTTTGCACCCTCCTCCCAGCCCCCTTCATGTGCAGTTGGCGGCTCACACCCTGCAACGTGGCGGCGTGATAGCCTGCGCCACTGAAGCAGTGTGGGGACTGAGTTGTGACCCGGCCAATGAAGACGCGGTGCAGCGGCTGCTGGCGTTAAAGCGCAGGCCGGTAGCCAAGGGCCTCATCCTGGTGGCCGCTTCGCAGTCTCAGCTTGAATTTTTGCTGGCCGACCTGGGCGCAGTGCAGCGCCGGACGCTGGCGGACAGCTGGCCGGGACCGACCACCTGGTTGCTACCTCATCAAGGTCGTATCCCGCAGTGGATATGCGGCACTCACGACAGGGTAGCGGTCAGGGTGAGCGATCATCCTGCTGTACATGCCCTGTGTTCGGCCTGGGGCGGACCACTTGTATCTACATCTGCCAACCCGGCGGGTGCTCGTCCAGCGCGGGAGGCCTTCCAGGTTTGCCGTTACTTCGGGGAAGGCTTGGATTACCTGCTGCCGGGCAGGGTCGGCAGCGCGGCCGGGCCTACCACTATCATGGACCTGGGCACCGGCCAAATTATCCGGGACTAGTATTGTTACTGGCATAGGGTGCGTATAATGCGGCCCGACAAGTCTCCCAGGAATGCCAACTATGCAGGTCGACCAGGTCAAGTCCTACCTATTGCAGCTGCAGGACAGCATTTGCAATGCGCTGGCCGCAGAGGATGGAGAGGTGGACTTCATAACTGACGAATGGCAGCGCCCCGAGGGCGGCGGCGGCCGCAGTCGGGTGCTAGCGAATGGCGCCGTCTTCGAAAAAGCCGGGGTAAACTTCTCCCACGTGCAGGGCGCCAGCCTGCCGCCCTCAGCCAGTGCTTCCAGGCCCGAGCTGGCCGGGCGTAGTTATGAGGCAATGGGAGTGTCCCTGGTGATACACCCTCGCAACCCCTATGTGCCAACTTCCCACGCCAATGTCCGCTTTTTTATTGCCTACAAACCCGAAGAAGAGCCTATATGGTGGTTCGGTGGCGGCTATGATCTCACGCCTTATTATGGCAATCATGAGGACTGCGTCAGCTGGCACCAGGTGGCGGCAGCAGCCTGTGCGCCCTTTGGCGATGAAATCTATCCGCGCTTCAAGACCTGGTGTGATGAATATTTCTATCTCAAGCACCGGGATGAGCCGCGCGGTGTGGGCGGCCTGTTTTTCGATGACCTGAATGAGTGGGATTTTGCTACCTGCTTTGCCTTCATGCAGGCGGTGGGAGATTCCTTTATTCCGGCTTACCGCCCTATTGTCGAGCGTAACAAGGCCCGCGCCTATGGGGATCGGGAGCGGCAATTCCAGCTCTATCGCCGTGGCCGTTATGTCGAGTTCAACCTGGTCTTTGATCGGGGCACGCTCTTTGGCCTGCAGTCGGGAGGGCGCACTGAGGCCATCCTGATGTCCCTGCCTCCCCTGGTGCGCTGGGAGTATGATTATAAGCCGCAGCCCGGTTCGCCCGAGGCCCGGTTAACAGAGTTTTTCCTTCGGGACCGCGACTGGTTGGCCGAAGAGGCAAGCGGAAGCAGTAAGCCATGAGCGATACAGACAGGTACGCCGTATTCGGCAACCCGATCAAGCACAGCAAATCACCCTCGATACATTCCCTGTTTGCGCAGCAGTGCTCCCAGTCCATGCAGTATCGAGCGGTGCGGGTTGAATTGGATGGTTTCGAGCAAGCGGCGACAGGTTTTTTTGAGGGCGGTGGAGCAGGCTTGAATATCACCCTGCCTTTCAAGCGCGAGGCTTTCGACTTTGCTGACCGACTCAGTGCCAGAGCCACGCGGGCGGGTGCAGTAAACACCCTGACCAGGGCGGAGGATGGCGCTATCGAAGGGGACAATACCGATGGCATAGGCCTGGTACGGGATATGGTCGCCAATCTCGGCTGGGCGGTGCAGGGCCTGCGTGTGCTGTTGCTGGGTGCCGGTGGTGCCGCACGCGGTGTATTGGAACCCCTGTTGCGGGAGCGCCCCCGGCAACTCCTGGTTGTTAACCGCACCCCGCAACGGGCGCAAGAACTGGCAGTGGAGTTTGCTGACCTTGGCCCCATCGAGGGGGGCGCCTACGACCTTATTGGAGAGCGCCAGTTTGACCTGGTGATCAATGCCACCAGTGCCGGCTTATCGGGTGAATCACCCCCGCTACCCAGCTCATTGCTGACCGAGCGCAGTTGTTGCTACGACATGGTCTACGGTGCCGAACCCACGCCTTTTATGCGCTGGTCGGCGCACCACACCGCCTGGGCGGTAGCGGACGGCCTGGGTATGCTGGTAGAACAGGCTGCCCAGTCCTTTTATATCTGGCGCCAGGAGCGCCCGGAAACCCGTCCGGTGATCAACCAGCTGCGAGAGGCGATGGCGGCCGCCTGAGTTGGCTTAGCTGGCCGCCGCCTCCAGCTCCGCGATGTGCTGGTCTTTCAGCTTCACATAGTTGTTGGCGGCGTAGGTAAAGTAGGCCATTTCCTTGTCGCTTAGTGCACGCATTTCCCTGGCCGGACTACCGGCATAGAGATAGCCGCTGCGCAGCTGCTTGCCCGGTGTGACCAGGGCACCGGCGGCGATTACCACATCAGCTTCCACTACTGCCCCATCCATGATGGTTGCCGACATACCTACCAGCACCCTGTCCCCCACAGTGCATCCGTGCAGTGTGGCGCTGTGCCCGATGGTCACGTCACAGCCGATGTCCAGCGGCCAGCCGTCCGTGTTGTAGGGCCCCGCATGAGTGATGTGTAACACGCATCCGTCCTGCACGCTGGATCGGGCGCCGACCCTGATACGGTGCATATCACCGCGAATTGCGACCTGTGGCCACACGGAAACATCGTCCTCCAGTACTACCTCTCCCAATACCACCGCACTGGGGTCGATCAGGACGCGCTGTCCAATATCGGGTTTCTTGTTGTGGAAGTTGCGGACGCTGGTGGCGCTGTAATGACGCATGCGAGGGCTCGTTGATGAGAATAGCCTGATACAATAGCCAGCCTTATGGCTGATGGCCAGCCAGTCAGGAAATTGAGAGAGAAAAATGCCAGATACCCCAACTCGACGTCGTTTTATTGCCGGAGCGGTATGCCCCCGCTGTGCCCTTATGGACAAAATTGTGGTGGACCTGGATACAGACCAGCGGGAGTGCGTGAGTTGTGGTTTTAGTGAAGGACGCCCCGCAGAGCCAGCAGCCAGCGGTTCGGCCAGCAGCCCGAGCAAGAACCCGGTATCGGTGCAGGAAGTGCCCACCAGGGTAAGTCGGGCAGTCTCCCGACGGGTTGAAACCCCGGCCCAGCCGATTACGCTCATAGATGCCGCCCCGCCCGAAAGTGGCGACTCCGGTGCTGCGGACTAGGAGGCGAGGCGCAGGCGGATTTTCCCGGCGGTTTCCCCAAGGCTTTCAGATGAAATAAGGGGTGGCGGAGCGCCTGCCGCGCCGGCTAGTGCCCGCACCTGTTCCCACACATACTCCCGGCGCAATAACTGCGCTGCAGCAAGCTGCACCAGTTGCTCCAGGCGGGTGGCGAAGTCGTCGCCCAGCATATGATGGACGATAATATTCGCCTCAGTCATGTCCACAGGCAACAGGGGCCGCTGTAAATGCCGGATATGATGGTCGTTGATTTCCTCCAGCAGCCGGTGAGCCAGAAAAGCCTCATCCAGCAATGCTTCCAGCCCGCCATCACAGGGCAATTCGTCCGGGGGTTGCAGGAAATAGTCCTCTGCCATATGCAGGAAAGGCGCGGCGTACTCGAAAAACCCCAGGCGCTTGCTAACCACTGTTACCAGGCGCAGGCAGCCGGGCACACTTTTCACATAGCCGCTTATAAACGTCATCAGGGCGTCCAGTGGCTCCTGCTCTGGCAATACGAGCTTGGTGCGCAGTACGGGCAGTTGTTGTTCAAGGCTGGAGCGCAAGGCATTGCTTTCGTGCTCGCTGCGGATGGCGGCGTCAATGATTTCCCTGATCGCTAGTGGGTCCATTTGCAGTGGCCTTCTGCCGTGGAGAGCGTTACGGGGTCTATACAGGCTAGTACATATTTACTATTTCGCTACTTGCACACGTATTACCGGGCACGGGGCGTTTTTTTACCGTGTGCCCTGGTCGCCTCCCGCGGTCCGGAACTACCAGATTTAGTAGGCCCTGGAGCCCTGTCTCCTACATGTTGGGCCTGAGCGTGACGCCGCAAAAGAGAACGCTCTGTCGAACCAACTCATAGCCCTACAATCCCTGCAACAATGTGGGCTTTGGGCAGTACTTCCGCTATAATTCGCGCGGTTTGTCTGTGCGACCAATTGTCGCAGCGGCGGAAAACGAAAGTCAGCTGGTCAACGCTAGCGGTTTAAGCATCCTGTCTGCCCCTTCTTAAAGGCGCGGTACTGGATGTTTACGATCTGCCTGTAAATGGGGGAATAGATCGGCTGTCATAGCGCCAAGCCAGTTTGGGGATAACAGTTTTTAGAAATGGAGACACGGGAAATGTGTTTTGAAGCGAAGCGGCTGTGTAAGCTCGCGCTTGGCCCTGTGCTGATGCTGATGAGCGCCCTTGCCATGGCAAGCGGCGGAGAAGTGAGCCAGGTCAATATGTCGCCTGGCGTTACAGAAGTGGGTAAGAAGATCTACGATCTGCACATGCTCATATTCTGGATCTGCACGGTTATCGGTGGCGGTGTATTTGGAGTGATGTTTTACTCCATTATTTACCATCGCAAATCAAAGGGCTTCACGCCTGCCACCTTTCATGAAAGCACCAAGGTTGAAATTGCCTGGACGGTGGTGCCTTTCTTAATCCTGATTGGTATGGCGTTTCCCGCTACCACCACGCTGTTGGAAATCTACGATAACGACGACGCCGAGCTGGATATCCTGGTCACCGGTTTTCAGTGGAAATGGAAGTACGAATACCTGAACGAAGATGGCGATAACGTCACTTTTTTCAGTAACTTACGAACTCCGCAAAGCGAAATCTACAATTCAGAAGCCAAGGGCGAGCACTATCTGCTGGAGGTGGACGAGCCCCTGGTGCTGCCCACCAACACCAAGGTTCGCTTCCTGGTGACAGCCAACGACGTGATCCACTCCTGGTGGGTGCCGGCACTGGCGGTCAAGAGAGATGCTATTCCCGGCTTTATCAATGAGGCCTGGACCCGCACCTCGGAGCCCGGGGTCTATCGCGGCCAGTGTGCTGAACTGTGCGGCAAGGACCATGGCTTCATGCCTATCGTGGTCAATGTTGTCGATAAGGAAGAATACAGCGCGTGGCTTGGCACCAAGCAGGCCGAAGCGTCAGAAATCAAGGAGTTGATGGCACAGACCTTCAGCCTCGATGAGTTAATGGAGCGCGGCGAGGCAGTTTATGCCCGTTCCTGCCTGGCGTGTCACGGCGCCAATGGTGAAGGCGGTGTTGGTAAGGCGATCGCCAAGAGCGCGGTCGCTACCGGCGAACTGGCCAATCACCTGGATATTGGGATTAATGGTGTTCCCGGAACATCGATGCAGGCCTTTGGTGGCCAGCTCAACGACGTGGATATGGCGGCTGTTATCACCTATCAGCGTAATGCTTTTGGCAACAATATGGGCGACATGGTGCAGCCCATTGACGTCTACAACCACAAAAAAGGCTAATTGGAGGAGTTAACGATGGGCGATCATCATCACGGTCCTGCCAAGGGCCTTACCCGGTGGCTTTTTACCACCAACCATAAAGATATCGGAACCATGTACCTGTGGTTCTCTTTTGCCATGTTTATCCTTGGCGGCTTTTTCGCCATGGTTATTCGCGCCGAACTGTTCCAGCCAGGCATGCAACTGGTCGAACCTGCATTTTTCAACCAGATGACCACCCTGCACGGCCTGATCATGGTGTTCGGGGCGATCATGCCCTCTTTTGTCGGCCTGGCTAACTGGCTGATCCCGATGATGATCGGGGCGCCGGATATGGCCCTGCCACGGATGAACAACTGGAGCTTCTGGATTCTGCCGCCAACGTTTTTGTTGCTGGCATCAACCCTGTTCATGGAGGGCGGTGCCCCGGCGTTTGGCTGGACGTTCTACGCTCCACTGTCCACCACCTACGCGCCACCCTCGGTGACCTTCTTCATCTTTTCCGTGCACGTTCTGGGCCTGTCATCGATCATGGGTTCTATTAACATCATCGCCACGGTGATGAATATGCGTGCCCCGGGTATGACCTACATGAAGATGCCCTTGTTCGTGTGGACCTGGCTGATTACTGCCTTCCTGCTGGTGGCGGTTATGCCGGTACTGGCGGGGGCGGGGACCATGATGCTCATGGATATTCACTTCGGTACCAGCTTCTTCTCTGCTGCTGGTGGCGGTGACCCGGTATTATTCCAGCACGTGTTCTGGTTCTTCGGGCACCCTGAGGTATACATCATTATCCTGCCGGCTTTCGGTGTGGTTTCCCAGATTATTCCTGCGTTCTCCCGCAAGCCCTTGTTCGGCTACGATTCAATGGTCTATGCGACAGCGTCCATTGCCTTCCTGTCGTTCATCGTCTGGGCTCACCACATGTATACAGTGGGTATGCCCGTCGCCGGTGAATTGTTCTTTATGTACGCCACCATGCTGATTGCAGTACCCACCGGCGTGAAAGTGTTCAACTGGATTTCGACCATGTGGCGGGGCTCTTTGTCTTTCGAGACGCCCATGCTGTTCTGTATCGGCTTCCTGATATTGTTCACCATTGGTGGTTTTACCGGGTTGATGCTGGCTATCGCACCTGCCGACTTTCAGTATCATGACTCCTACTTCGTAGTTGCCCACTTTCACTATGTGATGGTAGCTGGCGCGGTATTCTCCATGTCGGCTGCGATTTACTACTGGCTACCCAAGTGGTGCGGCAAGATGTACAACGAGAGTATGGGCAAGACTCACTTCTGGATTTCGTTCGTTGGCTTCAACCTGGCCTTCTTCCCACAGCACTTTGTGGGCCTGGCTGGCATGCCGCGCCGTATTCCCGATTACGCCTTGCAGTTCGCTGATTTCAATATGATGTCCAGTATTGGTGCTTTCATCTACGGCGCATCGCAGATCTTGTTCCTGTACAACGTGATCGCGACCATTGTGTCCGGTACGCCGGTCAGTGATGAAAAAGTCTGGGACGGTGCGGAAGGCCTGGAGTGGACTGTAGCCACGCCCGCGCCCTACCACACCTTTGAAACACCACCTCTGGTGAAGTAAGGCCGCTACATGCTGAAACTAAGCGACAATCCTGCCATCGATACCGCAGCCAAGCTGGCCGGGGTAGCGGTGCTTATGTTTGCTTTTGTTTTTGTGGTGATGGTGCCTCTCTATAACGTGTTGTGCGATGCTCTTGGCATCAATGGCAAAACAAGCGGTGAGGCCTACACTGCGGTACAGGCCGGTATTGATGAAAGTCGTATCGTGACCATTCAGTTTGTTGCTACCAACAACGAGGGCATGCCCTGGGAGTTCGCCCCGACGGCTACTGTGATGAAGGTTAATCCAGGTGCGGTCAATGATACGGTGTTCTTTGCCCGCAACCCGATGCCCGAAGCAATGGTTGCCCAGGCAATACCCAGCGTGTCCCCTGCCCGGGCCGCAGAGTACTTTCACAAGACAGAGTGCTTCTGCTTTAACCAGCAGCCCCTGGATGGTGAAACCTCCGCCGAAATGCCACTGCAGTTTATAGTGGACCAGGGCTTACCCCGGGACATCAAGACCATCACCCTGTCCTATACAATTTTTGATGTAACAGATATGGCGGGTGGCTCAGTAGCCGCTCGCTGAAGCGCAGGCCCGCAGGGCCCGCGCCGTATAAACGGAGAAACAACATGACAAGTCAGACTTCCACAGAGTACGAAAAGTATTACGTACCGGAGAAGAGTAGGCTGGCCCTCTGCGCCACCATAGGCCTGATCCTGAGTATTTATGGTGCTGCCAGCATTATGAATGACATGACCTTTGGTGATCCTGACGTTGCGACACACTCCTGGTCAATCTTCATGTTTGGCCTGTTTTTCTTTGTTGCTACCCTGTTTGGCTGGTTCCGCACCACGATCAGGGAAAACATCGCGGGCATGAATAGCGCCCAGCTGAAGAAGTCCTATGTGCTGGGTATGTTCTGGTTCATTTTTTCCGAAGTGATGTTCTTCTTCGTCTTCTTCGGCGCCCTGTTTTACTTGCGCAACCTGGTTGGTCCCTGGCTTGGGGGCGAAGGTGATGCCGGACGCATGAACGGCTTATTGTGGGACGGTTTTGATTTCTCCTGGCCGATGATGCAAACGCCCCAGGAGGCTGTAGGCGGCGCGATGGCGCAGCCTATTGCCAATAATGGTTCGTTCACCAGCGCACATACCAGTATGTCCTTTGCTGACGCACATGCCTGGTGGGCATGGTTACCGTTGTGGAATACCATCATCCTGCTCACTTCCAGTTTTACCTGCCACGTGGCCCATATGGGCATCCTTGACGGCAACAAGAAGAAGTTCAATCTGTGGCTGGGTATTACCGTCGCCCTGGGCATGATCTTCCTCGTGGTGCAGTTTTATGAGTACTATGAGGCCTACGCGCATTTTGGCCTTACCCTGAATTCAGGCGTTTACGGTTCTACATTCTTTATGCTCACCGGGTTCCACGGCTTTCACGTCTTCATGGGTATGACCATGTTGCTGATCCAGCTGTTGCGCTCTGTGTTTGGCGGGCAGTTTACTTCTGATGATCATTTCGGCTTTGAAGCGTCCAGCTGGTACTGGCACTTTGTGGACGTGGTGTGGGTGTTCCTGTTCCTGTTTGTGTATATCCTGTAGGAATTATTCTGGCTCTGATTCCTGGTTTGCCTGTGGCCTCGGCCCGGCATCCCAGGGGTTTCTGTGCCCCAGCTGGCCACTGGCGACGCCGTAGATAATAAGCGCCGCCAGACTGGCTGCCAGCGCCAGCCTTGCCCCCAGGGAGTGAAAGGTGCGACGCTTGGTCTTGTCACCCTGGTCCACCATCAGAAAATAGAATCCGCTTCCCAGACTGGCGACCAGCGCCAGCATCAATAGTACAATTGCAGCTTTTAACAATGGGTGTCTCCTTCAATATACCGGTGCAGTATAAACCAGTGATTATCTTTTGCCCCGGAGGGAATTAGTGTCCGGCACGCAGTCTGGTCTTAAATTCGACCTGGAGTGGCGCATCACACTTTTTACTGTGTTGTTGGTGCCGCTCATGATGGGCCTGGGCTTTTGGCAGTTGCAGCGTGCACAGGAGAAATCCGTGCTGGCCGCAGCCTTTGAGGCGCGCCAGGAACAGGACCCTGCGCCGCTCGCCACCCTCTGGGACAAGCCCGCCAGCGCCTTGGGCTATGTGCCAGTCGAGGTCAGCGGTACGTTCTTGCAGGATCAGTATTTCCTGCTGGATAACCGCATATCTGGCGGCAAATTTGGCTACGAGGTGCTGGGCATCCTGCAACTGGACCAGGGTGGCAGTGTATTGGTGAACAGGGGTTGGATCGCCGGTGACGGTGCGCGCCTGGTGTTGCCGCAGGTGCCAGCAGTAACTGGTGAGGTAGAAATTAAGGGCCATGTCTACGTGGCACCCGGCAAGCCCTACCTGCTGGAAGAACAGCAGCTGGAGACGACCTGGCCCCTGCGTATACAAGCGGTGGAGATGGATAAGTTGGGTGATGCGGTTCAGGCATTGGGGATTGGCGAGTTATTTCCCTACCCCGTCCGGATTGATGCCGCAGAGCCCGGGGCTCTGTCAGTGGACTGGCAGATCGTGAATATGAGCCCCCAGAAGCACCAGGGCTACGCTGTGCAGTGGTTTGCGATGGCGATTGTGCTGTTTGGTTTTTATCTACTGCGCAGCAGTAATTTGTGGCAGTTATTGAGAGGGTTCGGGAGGGCACGGGACTAGATGACAGAGACAAATACCATCCGCAACAACCGAGCGGTTTTGCTGTTGATTGGCGGGATTCCCGTTACCATGATCCTGGCCGCGACCTGGTTGTGGTATTTCGTAGCACATGGCGACCTTGATCTGGTGAGCATGCTGGGTACCGCCAACCGCGGCACATTGGTGCAGCCGCCCCGCCAATTGGATGACCTGCGCTTGCTGGACCAGAGCGGTTTGCAGCTTAAATTCGGGGAGCTGGAACCGCGTTGGGCAATGATCATTCCCGCCAACAGCGACCAGTGCAGTGCGGCCTGTGAGAAAAGCCTCTACATGACCCGGCAGATACACGTTGCCATGGGCAAGGGCTTTAGTCGTATCAGGCGCCTTTATGTCAGTGAAAGCAGTGTGGCAGACACCCGCTTGACCGTAAGTGAATTGAGCGACAAGCACCCTACCCCGCTGGATTTTGCTGCCTATCTGGAAAACGAACACCGCGGCCTCAAGGGGATAATGCTGGAGCCCGGCGGTTACGACAAATTGTTCCCCGAGCATACGGGCGACGCCAGTACCTGGTACCTGGTCGACCCCGCTGGCTGGATTATGATGTCCTACAATAGTGATATCCCCTACAAGGAGGTGATTTCGGACCTGAAATTTCTCCTCAAGAACTCCGGTGGCTGAGGGCTTTATGGCAGATCTACAGCAGACAGGCGCGGCCGGTTGGCGTGACTATAAAGAGCTGACCAAGCCCAATGTCGTGCTGTTGATGATACTCACTTCGGCTATTGGTATGTTCATGGCCGTACCTGGCATGGTGCCCCTCGATGTACTGGTGCTGGGCAACCTGGGCATTGCCCTCTGCGCGGGTGCGGCGGCGGCGGTCAATCACCTGGTGGACCAGCGCGTAGACCAGAAAATGGCCCGCACCCGCAGCCGCCCCATCGCCCAGGGGCGAGTCAGCAACCTGCAGGCGGCGCTATTTGCCGTGCTGATGGGCGGCCTGGGCATGTTTATACTGCTGGTCTGGATTAACCCACTGACGGCGTGGCTGACTTTCGCATCGCTGGTGGGCTACGCATTTGTGTACACCATGTTCTTAAAGCGCGCCACGCCGCAAAATATTGTCATTGGTGGCCTGGCGGGTGCCGCCCCTCCCCTGCTCGGCTGGACTGCCGTGACCGGAGAAATTCACGGCCACGCCCTGCTGCTGGTGCTGATAATCTTTGCCTGGACACCCCCACATTTCTGGGCGCTGGCGATTCACCGACGTGAAGAATATGCCGCTGCGGAGATACCGATGCTGCCGGTCACCCACGGCGTCGCGTTCACCAAGCTGCATATTCTGCTGTATACCATTATCATGTTCCTGATTACCCTCCTCCCCTATGCCACGCGAATGAGCGGCCCGCTGTACCTGCTCGGTGCGGTGGTACTGGGAGTGGGTTTTCTCTACTGGGCGATTGTGCTGATGCGCGGTAAAAACCCCAATGCACCGATGGAGACCTTTAGATACTCCATCATCTACCTGATGGCGTTGTTTGTAGTCATGTTGATTGATCATTACCTGTTTCCGGTGGCCACCCTATGAGCCAGTCGCGCAATATTAAGCTGACCGTCACCGCGCTATTGCTGTTTATCACGGTGATTGTGGCGGGCTTTGTCCATAGAATCTCCCTTCCGAGGGTGATGACTGAGTCGGAAATGAAGATAAATGGGCTATATTTGCTGGAAACTCCCCGAAATTTCGGGGAAATAGCGCTTATAGACCATAATGGCAAGCCGTTTACACGGGCCAGCCTGGAGGGTCGTTGGACTCTGGTGTTCTTTGGTTTTACCTACTGCCCGGATATCTGCCCTACTACCATGACATTCCTCAATGAACTCATGGCGAGCCTGGAGGGCACGGAGGTAGAGGACACCCGTGTAGTGATGGTCTCGGTAGATCCGGCCAGGGACACGGTGGAGCAGTTGGCGGACTACGTACCCTACTTCAACCCGGAATTTACCGGTGTCACCGGTGAGTTCCTGGATATCCACCGCTTTGCCACTGCCCTCAATACGCCCTTTCGCAAGGTTCCAGGCCAGGGAGAAGATTATCAGGTAGACCATAGTGCTAATGTGGTACTTATTAATCCCAAAGGGGACTACCATGGTTTTTTCAAGGCACCGCTGGACCAGGCCAAGATGAAAGTGACCTATCGATCTGCGAGAGCACTGTGGGATAGGCAGCATTAAAAGCGATTTACTGATCGCAAGTACTTACTAACAAAGCAGTCCCGGCCCTTATCCAGGGACTGCTATTGAATAACACCGTGAGTTCTATTATGGCTTCTACTACCCCGCCCCTGATTCTGGTTGATGGTTCATCTTATGTCTACCGGGCATTTCACGCGCTTCCCATGCTGACAACGTCCAGTGGCCAGAACAGCGGCGCAGTGCGCGGTGTGATCAGTATGTTGCGCCGCTTGCAGGCAGATTACCCGGATAGCCCCATGGCGGTGGTATTTGACGCCAAGGGGAAGACCTTCCGGGACGATATGTACCCGCAGTACAAGGCACAGCGGCCGCCCATGCCCGATGAACTGCGCGAGCAAATTGAGCCGATACACGAAATCGTCAAGGCGATGGGGCTGCCATTTATCTGTGAGCCCGGGGTGGAAGCAGATGACGTGATCGGGACCCTGTCCCGCCAGGCGACTGAGCAGGGCAGGGACGTGGTGATATCCACCGGTGACAAGGACATGGCCCAGTTGGTAAACAGGCACACCACGCTGGTGAATACCATGACAGACACTGTTATGGATGAGGCGGGGGTGGAATCGAAATTCGGCATACCGCCAGCCCTGATCATCGATTTCCTCGCCCTGATGGGCGACAAGGTGGACAATATTCCCGGAGTGCCGGGTGTAGGAGAGAAAACCGCGCTGGGCCTGTTGCAGGGCCTGGGTAGCCTGGATGAGATATACAGCAACGTGGACAAGGTTGCCGGGCTTTCTTTCCGCGGCGCTAAAACGATGGGCGCCAAACTGGCAGCGGAAAAGGATAGCGCCTACATGTCCTACGCGCTGGCAACGATCAAGCTTGATGTGGAATTGGAGCAGGGCCCCGCAGATATTCACAACAGTGAGCCGGACAAGGAAGCACTGGTGGACTGGTTTACCCGCATGGAGTTTCGCTCCTGGCTGGATGACTTGCTGGAGGAGGGCGAAGAGCCAGTAATCCAGGCCGATGAGCAGCCGGTGGAATACGACATCGTGACTGACCAGGCGGTGCTGGATGCCTGGCTGGAATCTTTGCAGGGTGCAGAGCTCTTTGCCTTTGATACGGAAACCACCAGCCTGAATTACATGGAGGCCCGCATCGTAGGCGTGTCCTTCGCGGTGGAGCCGGGGAGGGCAGCCTATGTCCCGCTGGCCCATGACTATCTTGGCGCGCCACAGCAACTTGACCGGGAGGAGGTGCTGGCCAGGCTGCAGCCACTACTGGAAGATGAGAGCCGCGCCAAGGTGGGCCAGAACCTGAAGTACGACGCCAGTGTATTGGCCAATCACGGCATTACTCTGCGGGGCATTCGCTTTGACACCATGCTCGAATCCTATGTACTGGATTCCACCGGTACCCGTCACGATATGGACAGCCTTGCCCTCAAGTACCTGGGCCGCAAGACTATCCACTTTGAGGACATCGCCGGCAAGGGCGCCAAGCAGCTGACCTTCAACCAGGTCAATGTGGAGGAGGCGGGTCCCTACGCCGCTGAAGATGCGGATATCACCCTGCGCCTGCACCGGGCTCTGTGGCCCAGGTTGGAGCAGGAGGACGGCCTGAAGCAGGTTTTTACGGACATAGAATTGCCTTTGGTACCCGTACTGTCGCGCGTGGAGCGTCAGGGCGCGCTGCTGTCGCTGGACCTGCTGCGGCAGCAGAGCGTGGAACTGGGCAAGCGATTGGAGGCGTTGCAAGCTGCTGTACACGAAATGGCGGGCCAGGAGTTCAACCTGGGTTCACCCAAACAACTGGGGCAAATCCTGTTCGAAAAACTGGAGTTGCCGATTATCAAGAAAACCCCGAAAGGAGCGCCTTCTACAGCGGAAGACGTGCTGGCAGAGTTGGCACTGGATTACCCGCTGCCCAAATTGCTGCTGGAATATCGCAGCCTGAGCAAGCTCAAATCCACTTATACCGATAAATTACCGGGCATGGTCAACCCCGCTACCGGCAGGGTGCATACATCCTATCACCAGGCCGTGACTGCTACTGGACGGTTGTCCTCGTCGGACCCCAACCTGCAGAATATTCCTATCAGGACGGAGGAGGGCAGGCGCATCCGCCAGGCGTTTATTGCCCCTGCGGGTTACAGGATTCTGGCGGCGGACTACTCGCAGATCGAACTGCGCATTATGGCGCATCTCTCGCGAGACCCGGGCTTGCTCAAGGCCTTCAATGAGGGCCAGGATGTGCACCAGGCCACTGCTGCGGAGGTTTTCGACGTGTCCCTGGACGCGGTATCCACAGAACAGCGGCGCAAGGCCAAGGCGATCAACTTCGGTCTCATTTATGGCATGTCAGCTTTCGGCCTGGCTAAACAGCTGAGCCTTGGCCGCAAAGAGGCCCAGCAATATATAGACCTTTATTTCGAGCGCTACCCGGGCGTGGCGGATTACATGGACCGCACCCGGTCACTGGCCAGGGAGCAGGGCTATGTTGAGACCTTGTTTGGGCGCCGCCTGCACCTGCCTGAAATCAATGCCCGCAATAAAATGCGTGTGCAAGCAGCGGAGCGCACGGCGATAAACGCGCCCATGCAAGGTACAGCGGCGGATATTATCAAAAAAGCCATGCTGGCTGTCGACGACTGGCTGGGACAGGGTGAAACAGATGCGCGCATGATCATGCAGGTACACGACGAACTTGTTTTCGAGGTGGCTGCCGCTGAGGCAGATGCGGTCAGTGAGCGGGTTTGTAGCCTGATGTCCGGCGCTGCCCAGTTGGCCATTCCCCTGGTGGTTGAGGCCGGGGTAGGGGACAACTGGGATGAGGCTCACTAGTTATTTTTCGGGGGGCAACAAAAATATTTCTGCAAAGTGTGAACTATTGCACGCCGCGCCAGTCTTATTATTTGTAGCAAATGCTACATCCCTAAGTGGCTTATTCTCCGTGAGTCACAGCGAGGAAGTCTCTTTTCCCCAAGAGACTCTTGAACACCCGATCACCTTCCCCTAGAGGTGATCGGGTTTTTTTATGCCATGTAAACGCGCTGTGTCGCTGCCTGCAGGGGGCGTAACTGGGCGTCCAGAGCATTCCTGCGGGACACTCCCCTCACTCCTGGTCGTTCCCCTGGGCATAGACACTGTCGTCGGTTAACCAGGCGTTGAGGACGGTGGTCAGCTCCTTGTGGCCATCGTGCTTGAGCGCGGAAAACAGCTGCGCACTCGCCAGGCCCTCATAGTCCTGCAACTCGGCGCGTACCTTGAGCAGCGCACTGGTGGCGGGGCCACGCTTCAGTTTGTCCGCCTTGGTCAGCAGGATATGCACGGGCATAGCAGCCTCTATGGCCCAGGACAGCATTTGCTGATCGAAAGCCTGCAGCGGGCGGCGGACGTCCATTAGCAGGATAAGCCCGCGCAAACTCTGCCGCTTTTGCAGGTAGTTCTCCAACTGCTTGGTCCATTCCTGCTTGACTGCCAAGGGGACTTTGGCGAAGCCGTAGCCTGGCAAATCAACCAGGCGCTGGCTCTCGGAGAGCTCGAAAAAGTTTATAAGCTGCGTACGCCCTGGCGTTTTGGACGTCTTGGCAAGCTTTTTGTTGTTTGTTAAACTATTGATTGCACTGGATTTTCCGGCATTGGAGCGGCCGGCGAAGGCCACTTCCCAGCCATGGTCAGGAGGGCATTGCGACACCTTGGCCGCGCTGGTCAAAAACTGTGCGCGGCGGTAGTCGGGAGCCGGTGGTGCTAGCACCTGATCTGGGTCAGTCATTGCGAGGTATTGCCTTTTTTGGTGTGGGCATCTCGTATATAATGCCACAGCTTTTTTTGCCTGTTACCAAATGCTTTATAATCGATGAACCAACTCCCATTTTAGAGGTTTTCAATGAAAAAGATATTTGCTGTAGTGTTGCTGTGCTCCTCTGCCGCCGCCCTTGCCGGAGCGGCGCCTGAAAAGTACCAGGGGTCCTGTTTTGCCTGCCATGCGTTCGGTGCCGCAGGTGCGCCTAAAACGGGTGATGTCGCTGCCTGGCAGCCCCGTCTGGAAAAGGGTATGGATGTACTGGTGCAGTCGGTAAAAACCGGCTTGAACGGCATGCCACCCACGGGCTTGTGTGGTGATTGTACAGACGACGAATACAAGGCCCTTATCGAGTATATGTCCGCACCCGCCGAGTAAGCGGGTCTCTCCCAACGTTTAATCTGGAATTGACATGAAGAAAGTAGCAATCCTGCTTGGCCTGACTCTGGGCTGGGCATCAAACGGCTTTAGCGCCGACGCCGGCCTTACTGGTGATGCAGGGGCGGGGAAAAACATGAGCATCGCCTGTGGTGCCTGCCACGGCGCGGACGGCAACAGCGCTGCGCCATTTCCCAAGCTGGCAGGCCAGGGAGAAAAATACCTGTTCAAGCAAATGCAGGATATCCGCGATGGTGCGCGCTCTGTGCCTACCATGGCCGGTCAGCTGGACGGCAAGAGTGACCAGGAGCTGGCGGATATTGCCGCCTATTACAGCGCCCAGGCGCGCTCTGGTGGCCAGACTAACCCTGATATGTTGGCGCTGGGTAAAAAAGTTTATCGCAGTGGGGTGGCGGAGCGCAATGTCGCGGCCTGTACCGCCTGCCATTCGCCAACAGGTCGCGGCAATGCTCCTGCGGGCTATCCCGCCCTGGCCGGGCAGCACGCCCAGTACGTGGCCGATCAACTGCGCGCTTATCGCAAAGGGCATGAGGATCCTGCCGGTCGCACCAACGACGATGCAAGCATCATGCGTACCAATGCTGCCGGCCTCAGCGACATGCAAATTGAAGCGGTTGCCAGCTATGTCTCCGGCCTGAACTAGTCGGAAAGTTGAAAAAAGGTGGCATTTATGCAACCTTTTTTTGCAATAAGAGAACATCAAGCCCCTACCGCTGTCTCATCTTGCGTAATTTTTTTTTGGAGAAAATCATGATCAAACGCCTGTTGTTGTCCCTGCCCCTGTTGCTACTCAGCCTGTCCTGTGCGGCGGCGGAAGAACCCAAGGAAACGTATATTGCGGGTACACACTACGATGTGATTGCGCCGGTTGTGCGCACCGCTGATCCCGACAAAATAGAAGTCGCGGAATTCTTCTGGTACGGCTGCGGACATTGTTATGCTTTTGAGCCAGCGCTACAGCAGTGGAAAAAAACCCAGGCCGATGATGTAGCCTTCGTCGGTGTACCGGCGATCTGGAATGAGAAAATGGCCCTGCATGCCGCGGCATATTATACGGCCGAGACACTGGGCGTTCTGGATACCATGCATGATGTGATCTTCCAGGCGATGAATGTCGATCGCAAGCGGCTCGCTACCCAGGCGGAAATTGAGGCCTTGTTCACTGCCAACGGCGTGTCCGCAGAGGATTTCAACAGCACTTTCAATTCCTTTGGGGTTGGCAGCCAGGTTCGACAGGCAGGTTCCCTGGCCAAGGCTGCCAAGATAACGGGCACGCCAGCCCTGGTGGTTGATGGAAAATACCATGTCAGTGCGCGCAAGGCCGGTGGTCAGGCGGATATGCTGAAAGTCGTAGATTTCCTGGTAGAGAAAGAGCGGGTGGCCAGAGGCGGCAAGTAATTGTCGCAGTTTGTTTTCCCGATCTTGACCGGTGCCGGCATCCAGCGATAACGGGTGCCGGGGCTGCGCTGCGGCGAAGCTGTTATTACATCCCGCTGGTATAGGTCTCCAGCGAGGTTTTTCCGCTAGCGCGAATTTGCACGAAGGCCTGTGAATACTCCCGCAGCATAGCCAGGCAGTATGCCAGCCTGTCCTCGAAATACTCCTGTGCACCGTCTTTGTTTTGCGCCGGGTCGTCGTTGAATATGGTATCCACGTAGCGAATGATGAGGTGCTCAGGCAGGTAGCAGATACGACTGTTCTTATAGCTGCTCATACGTAATTCGGCGACAGGGTAGGAGCCACCATCGGCCGTTGAGACGGTAACAATGAGTGCTGGCTTGTGTGCGAGTTCACCCCCGGCCGTCCACATCAGGAAAAAGTTTTTCAATCCGGCAGGTGCCATCCCATGCCACTCCGGAGATACCACCACGAAGCCGTCACAGGATTTAAGTTCTGCGCTCAGGGGCGCCAGCGTGCTTTGCCACTGTTCATCGCCTTCCCAGATTCCCTCATCCCACAGGGGCAGGGGGTTGCCGCCGAGATCGTACAGCCAGGTGTCGTCGCACAGTCCCTGTGCCAATAGCGCTTTTTCAATATAGTGGGCGACCTTGCCACTTTGTGATTGGGGTCGGTGACTGCCGCAGATAATGCCGATTTTCATTCCGCTTCCTTATGCAAATCCAGGTGGGCCTAAATCACCAGCCACTCGGGAATGGGTAGGCCTTTGTTTTCTAAAAATACCGGGTTAAACAGTTTACTCTGGTAACGGTTGCCGTAGTCACACAGAATGGTAACGATGGTGTGACCCGGACCCAGGTGTTCCGCCAGGCGCACCGCGCCGGCGATATTGATACCTGCAGAGCCCCCCAGGCAGAGCCCTTCTGCTTTTAACAGGTCAAAAATGTAGGGTAGGGCTTCTTCATCTCTGATCTGGAAGGCGACATCTACCTGGGCCTGCGCCACATTGCCGGTGATGTGGTTAATGCCAATCCCTTCCATGATAGAGCCGCCAGCGCTGGGTGCCAGCTCTCCGTTTTTGAAATACTCGTACAGTGAAGCGCCGGAGGGGTCCGCCAGACCGATGGTCACGCCCGGGTTACGTTCCTTCAGTGCAGTGGATACGCCTGCCAGGGTGCCGCCAGTACCCACGGCGCAGACAAAGCCATCGACTTTGCCATCGGTTTGCTCCCAGATTTCCGCGCCGGTCGTGCGGTTGTGGATTTCCATGTTCGCAAGATTGTCGAACTGCCGGGCCCAGACCGCACCGCAGGCCTCTTTGTGGGAAAATTTCTCCGTCAGGCGCTCTGCTGTGTGTACGTAGTGGTTGGGATCCTTGTAGGAAGTGGCTGCCACCAGGTGCAGATCCGCGCCCAGCAACTCCAGGGTATCAATCTTTTCCTTGCTCTGGGTGATAGGCATTACCACGGTACTTTTATAGCCCATGGCGTTGGCCAGCAATGTTAGCCCGATACCGGTGTTGCCCGCGGTGCCTTCCACGATGCGGCCTCCCGGTTGCAGCTCCCCGGACTCCTGGGCGGCGCGAATGATGCCCAGGGCGGTGCGGTCTTTCACCGAGCCACCGGGGTTAAGGAATTCCGCTTTGCCCAGAATGGTGCAGCCGGTACTTTCCGACACCTGCTTCAGGTGGAGCAGGGGCGTATTGCCAATTAGCTGGGTAACGTCAGAGGCGATTTGCACGCTGTAGTCTCCACTAAAAATCCTCGCAGAGTATGCCACAGCAAGCAGCGCGGGTCAGGGCTTTGTCACGCCGCGTCCGCGATAAAGCAGGACGCTCAAAATCAGGGAGAGGGTGGTGATGAAGAGCATGAAATTCACCATGGGGTAGGGTGTGTCTTTGAGAAATGCCCCGACCAGGGCTGTGGATGAGGCGGACAGCGACATCTGGATAAAGCCCAGCAGCGCTGATGCAGTGCCGGCGAACTGTGGAAATGAGTGCAGCGCCACCGCCATGGCGTTGGGCAGTACCAGGCCAATACCTGTGGCATAAAAAACCATGGGCAGGATCAGCACCCAGATGTTATCAGGCAGGACGTGCGCGCCCAGCCACATGGCCCCTGCGGCACCGGTCGCTAACAGGGAACCCAGTAGTATGGTGTGCTCAGAATCAAAGCTGCGGGTCAGCCTCGCGCTCACCGCACTGCCCAGCATGTAGCCCGCGACGGAAGTCAGGAAGATAAATCCAAAATACTCCACTGGCACTCCCAGCATGTCGATATAGACAAAGCTGGATGACGACAGGTAGGCCAGCAGGCCGGCGTAAATAAAGCCGCTGGCAAAGGTCGCGGTAAGAAAAATCGGGTCGCGGAACAATTTCGCGTAGTTACCGGCGATGACAACCGGGTGCAGGCTCTGGGGTTGGGGCAGGGATTCAGCCAGGAACACACGGATCAGGATAATCATGGTGACGCCGTAGAAAGCCAGAAAGTAAAAAATCGTGGGCCACGGCAACCACAGCAGGAGAATACCGCCCAGGGTCGGTGCGATCGCGGGCGCCAGTGCCATTAACATGGCAATCAGCGACAGCGCCCTGGCGGCGCGGGTTGGTCCGTACACATCACGGGCGACCGCGCGGGCCAGGGTGGGGCCGACACAGGCACCTACGCCCTGTATAAAACGGAACAGCAGTAACTCTTCAACGGTGGTGGATAAACTGCAGCCTATGCAGGCGGCGACAAACAGGACGGTACCGCCGATGAGGATTGGTTTGCGCCCGAAGCGATCAGCCAGGGGCCCGCACAGCAGGTGAAATATCGCAAAGCCAGTGAGGTAGGTGCTGAGGGTGAGGTGCATGCTGCTGATATCAGTATCCAGCGCCACCATCATGCGCGGCATCGCTGGCAGGTACATATCGACACTGAGAGGGCCCAATGCCACCAGTGCTGCTAACAGGGCCAGCAGCCAGCGTGAATCATGGTGAAGGTGTCGATGGGGCATGGGGCGGCGATGCTAGCCCATGCGCCTGACTAAAGCAAAAGGGTGCTTTGCTGCCGCTATTTCTCGAAGTTCATCACTACTTTCCACCACAGTTTTGGCAGCAGGGCGCGCCACAGGTAAAGCAGCTTGGCCTCTCCGGGGTAGATGATGTCCTTGTCTTTCCTGACGCCTTTCTCGATGGCGTCTATCATCTTCTCGGGGTCTCCCAGGCGGCCACTTTTCTTCGCTTCGATGATGCTGCCGGGTGTGTCGGTAGAAATGGTCTGGTCGACCAGGGGAGTGTTCGTAGCGGGAGGGCACACCAGGTGAGCGCGCACACCAGTGTCGCGAATTTCGTTCTGCAGTACTTCCATATAGGCATTGACTGCGGCCTTGGTGGCGCAGTAAGCGCCCATCTTGGGTACCAGGGCGATGCCGGCGATAGAGCCGAAGGCGATGATGCGCCCGTTGCCACGCTCTATCATCGCCGGCAGCACGGCGCGCACCATGTAGGTGGTGCCGAAATAGTTGATACGGAACAGTTTTTCCATGCCCTCGTGGGTATGGTCGATAAGCTTGTGACTCGGCATCAGGGCCGCCGCATGTATCATCAAGTCGATGGGGCCCAGTTGGGAGGCAACCGCGGCGACTTTGGCCTCGACGTCTTCGCGACTGGAGATATCGCAGTGAAAGGCAGTGATATTGTCGGATTCAGCAGCCGTATCCTGCAGCCCTTGCTCATTCACGTCAAAGATCGCAACCTTGGCGCCCTGTTTGGCAAGACGCCGGGCGGCGATTTGTCCCATGCCGCTGGCGCCACCGGTTACCAGGGCAACTTTGCCCGCCATATCGTCCATAACTGCTCCACTCTCTGCTCTGTTGGTTGTCGTCTTGCTTGCGCTCAGGCCGCACATACTGCGACCGGGTGCCAATGCGGGCAAGCCCCTAAGCGGCCATCAAAAGTGACGGTTTTTGTTACAACACGGTGCTGTCCGCAATGTGCTCCAGCGGCAGCACAGTTTTTTGCACCACGCGTCGCAGTTCAAAGCTTGAGTGCACCCCCGCAACGCCCGGTATGCGGGTGAGTTTGCCCAGCAGGAACTTCTCGTAATATTCCATATCCGGTACCACCGCTTTTAACAGGTAATCCGAGCTCTGGCCGGTTACTACCGAGCACTCCATGACCTCCGGATAGCCGCTGACCTCCGCCTCAAAGGCCTCGAAGCGGTCCGGCGTGTGGCGGTCCATGCTGATGCCGATGTAAGCGGTGAGCTTGAGCCCCAGCATGGACTGTTCCAGCAGGGTGACGTGGGCGCGGATCAGGCCGGACTCTTCCAGTCGCTTGACCCGACGTGAGCAGGGCGTGGGTGAAAGACCCACCGCTTCGGCCAGTTCCAGGTTGCTGATGCGGGCGTTGACCTGCATGGCCTGCAGGATTTTGCGGTCTGTACGATCCAGTTTCACGGGTTGGTCCTCCTGGGTAACTCCCTGCCGAATATGGCCAAAAGAGCAATATATCACCAACAATTAGTAATATAGTAGAGAAATATTGCGAAATTTAGAGAATGTACCTGCAGATTTGCAATCACTCCCTAAAGCGACTGGCCTATACTATGCATCCGGCTGTAACTCACCCGTTGCGATGGGCGAGAGCGGATTACCCTCCCACTCTAGCCCCGTTCACGCCCCACAAGGGCCTCTGCTACAGTATATCGCGCGGGTGGCGGCCACCCAATAAACAGATGACAGGTTTCATCCTATGAGCAGCTTTGACCACCGCAAGTACCAGCCATTCCAGTCGATTGCCATGCCAGGCAGGCGCTGGCCCGATCGGGTAATTGAGACAGCGCCCCGCTGGTGCAGTGTGGATTTGCGCGACGGCAACCAGGCGCTGATCGAGCCAATGACGGCGCGACAGAAATCCCTGCTCTGGGATCAGTTGGTCAAGATCGGTTTTAAAGAGATCGAGGTGGGCTTCCCCTCGGCTTCCAGCCACGATTATGATTTTGTCAGGGAGTTGATCGAGAACGACAGGATTCCCGAGGATGTGACCATCCAGGTGCTGACCCAGGCGCGTCCCAACCTGATCGAAAAAACCTTCAAGGCCCTGCAGGGCGCCCGTCGCGTTATTTTGCATGTCTACAACTCCACTTCCACGGTACAGCGGGAGCAGGTGTTTGGGCTGGATCGCCAGGGCATTGTCGATATTGCGGTGAAAGGGGCGGAGCTGGTGCGTGACTGTGCCGCGAAATACCCTGAAACTGAATGGGTTTTTGAGTATTCCCCGGAGAGCTTTACCGGCACAGAGCTGGATTTTGCGGTAGAGGTTTGTGACGCGGTAACGGCGGTGTGGCAACCCACACCTGAGCACCCGGCGATTATCAACCTTCCCGCCACCGTGGAAATGAGCACACCTAATGTCTACGCCGACCAGATCGAGTGGTTTTGTGACCGTGTGGCCAACCGCGAGAGCCTGTTGATTTCACTGCATACCCACAACGACCGGGGTTGTGCGGTCGCCGCCTCTGAATTGGGCGTGCTGGCCGGGGCGGATCGGGTGGAAGGCACCCTGATGGGCAATGGCGAGCGCACCGGCAACATGGATATCATTACCATGGCCATGAACCTCTACAGCCAGGGCGTAGACCCCGGTTTGCATTTGGGCCACATGGACGAAATTCTGCAGACCACCAGGGAGTGCACCCAGTTGCCAGTGCATCCGCGTCATCCCTATGCGGGTGAACTGGTGTTCACGGCGTTTTCCGGCAGCCACCAGGACGCTATCAAGAAGTGCCTGCACAAGCGCGATGCGGGCCAACCCTGGGAGGTGGCCTACCTGCCTATCGACCCGGAAGATATTGGCCGCTCCTACCAGGAAGTCATCCGCATCAACAGCCAATCAGGCAAGGGTGGGATCGCCTACGTGCTGCAACGGGATTACGGCCTGGAGTTGCCGCGCTGGTTGCAGATCGACTTCAGTTCTATTGTGCAGGCCTATGCGGAAGAGCGCGAGTCCGAGGTGGGTTCCGATGAGATCCACCAGCTTTTTCAGGACACCTACTACGCAGCAGGCGGCAGTTGGCAACTGGGCAATTACCAGGTGAGCCGCGACGAGGGCGTGGACAAGCTGAGCGCTGAACTGACCCAGGGCTCTGTCTGCCACTCCTTGTCCGGCACGGGTAGTGGCGTGGTTGCCTCCTTTGTCGATGCCATGCAGGGCCTGACCGGCAAGCAAATTGTGCTGGTGGAGTACAATGAGCATGCCTTGAGCCACAGTGCAGATGCCGAGGCTGTGTGCTATATACAGTTAAATATTGACGGAGATCGCTACTGCGGTGTCGGGCGTAGTCACGACATTATCCAGGCTTCACTGGACGGCATTCTGGGCGCGATCAATAAAGCTGCGGCGAGCGAGCAAAACGCCGCAGCCTGATACCCTGGTGTTTTAGCCATGACCATATCCGGAAGGCGATAGAGTATGTACGCAGTAGCGTTACCCTGGTGCAGGGCGCTGATCCTGCTAAGCCTGCTGGTGTTAAGCGCTTGCAGCAGTACCACTTTCGTCTATAACCGGCTGGACTTTATCCTGCCCTGGTACCTCGATGACTATGCTGAGCTCAATGGCGAGCAGGAAGAACACCTCGATACCTTGCTGTCCCCGTTCCTGTCCTGGCACCGTTCCCAGGAGTTGCCCCGTTACATTGATGTACTGGAACACATAGAGACAACGCTGGACCGGCCCCTGACGCCCGAAGATGTGGCGTCTATTTCTGCAGAGTTTGAACGCGCCTGGTTTCGCCTCGAGGGGGAAGCCCTGGACTGGTTGCTGCAGCTTGGCGCGAGTTTGACTGACGAGCAGGTAGACAGTTTCATGGCGGCGCTGTGGGAGCAGCAGCACGAGTACGAAGAGAAGTACCTGGAGCGCAGCGAAGAGGAGTTCTACGAGGACAGCTATGACAACCTGGTGGATAGCGCCCAGGATTATCTTGGCAAACTATCCACCACGCAGCGTGACCTGTTGCTGGAATCCAGTGGCCGCTTGATGCGTTCGGACCGTGCCTGGCTGGAGGAGCGGACTGCCTGGCTGGGACAGATGGGTACTTTGCTGCAGCGCGATCCCGGTTGGCAGCAGCGTATGCGCGCGGCTATTGCTGCGCGCAATGACACTGTGTCACCGCAGTACCAGCGCGTTTTCGAGCACAACCTGGGCGTCATAAACAGCACCGTTGCCGAGCTACTCAACAGCCGCACGGACAAGCAGGACCGGCATGTACGCGGCAAGTTGGCAGACCTGCGCCAGGACCTGGAAACCCTGGTAGCGCAGGGTAAAAAGCCTGAAGATAAAGGCTAGTCCAGTAGGGACAAGTCCCGCACCGCACCCTTGTCGGCGCTGGTTACCATTTTGGCGTAGACCTTCAGGGCGGGGCTGACTTTGCGCGGCCGCTCTTCCAACGGCTGCCAGGCCTGGTCTCCCTTGGCATCCATTACCTCGCGTCGCGCGGCCAGTTCTTCATCTGTCAGGGCCACATTGATAGTGCGCCCGGGTATATCGATGTCGATAACGTCGCCGTTTTCCACCAGGCCTATGGCACCGCCCGCCGCCGCTTCAGGGGAGACGTGGCCGATGGACAGGCCGGAAGTGCCGCCGGAAAAGCGCCCATCTGTGAGCAGCGCGCAGGCTGCGCCCAGACCCTTGGACTTGATATAGCTGGTGGGGTAGAGCATTTCCTGCATGCCCGGTCCGCCGCGCGGGCCCTCATAGCGGACAATGACTACGTCTCCCGCTTTTACCCGATCATTGAGAATGTCATCCACTGCGGCATCCTGGCTTTCACACACGTGCGCCGGGCCGGAAAAAATAAGGATGGACTCATCCACTCCTGAGGTTTTTACCACGCAGCCGTCCTCGGCGATATTGCCGGACAAAATGGCCAGGCCGCCTTCGAGAGAGAACGCGTGTTCCAGGGAACGAATACAGCCGCCCTCCCGATCATCGTCCAGGCTGGGCCAGCGTGTGTCCTGGCTGAATGCTGTCTGGGTGGGAATGCCCCCGGGGCCCGCGCTGAACAGCTTGCGCACTTCCGGGTTGTTGGTGCGCATGATGTCCCACTTATCCAGCGCTTCGCCAAGGCTTGGGCTGTGTACCGTGGGACAGCTGGTGTGCAGCAGGCCCGCCCTGTCCAGCTCGCCCAGTATGCCCATGATGCCACCGGCCCGGTGTACATCTTCCATATGGTACTCGGGGGTGCTGGGCGCAACCTTACACAGTTGAGGCACTTTGCGGGACAGGCGATCGATATCCGCCATGGTGAAGTCCAGTTCAGCTTCCTGGGCGGCGGCCAACAGGTGCAGGATGGTGTTGGTGGAGCCGCCCATGGAGACGTCCAGGCACATGGCATTTTCAAAGGCTTCGAAACTGCCGATATTGCGTGGCAGCACCGATTCGTCCTCCTCTTCATAGTAACGCTTGCACAGGTCGACGATCAGCCTCCCGGCGCGCAGGAACAACTGCTCCCGGTCTGCGTGGGTGGCCAGGAGGGAGCCGTTACCCGGCAGTGACAGACCCAGTGCTTCAGTCAGGCAGTTCATGGAGTTGGCGGTGAACATGCCGGAACAGGAACCACAGGTGGGGCAGGCGGAGCGTTCATACTCTGCCACTGTTTCGTCGTCCGCGCTGTCATCGACAGCGATTACCATGGCGTCGACCAGATCCAGTTTGTGCTCGGACAGTTTGGTTTTGCCGGCTTCCATAGGACCGCCGGACACAAACACGGCGGGAATGTTCAGGCGCATGGCGGCGTTGAGCATCCCGGGGGTGATCTTGTCGCAGTTGGAAATGCACACGATGGCATCGGCGCAGTGGGCATTGACCATGTATTCCACGGAGTCGGTAATTATGTCCCGCGATGGCAGGCTGTACAGCATACCGTCGTGGCCCATGGCGATACCGTCGTCCACGGCGATGGTGTTGAATTCTTTGGCGACCCCACCGGCGGCTTCAATTTCGCGTGCAACCAGTTGTCCCAGATCCTTCAGGTGTACATGGCCGGGGACAAACTGTGTGAAGGAGTTAACGACGGCGATGATGGGCTTCTGGAAGTCGTCGTCTTTCATGCCGGTGGCACGCCACAGAGCGCGGGCGCCGGCCATGTTGCGGCCGCCGGTGGAGGTTTTTGAGCGATAGTCGGGCATGCTTGTGTACCGTTATTCAGGCTGGTGATTTGCCAGTTTGCGTGGGTAAAACCGGGATGGCAGGATAGCAAATATCTGGGGAACTTTAACCCGTTAAATACGCGCTGTATTTGTGTTGGAGTGGGTCTTCGCGTCGTGGGGTGCTGCAGGTCTCCCGAGACGGCCGCAAGCTTGTGCTGACCACCGGGCTGCTGCGCAACTCGACCATTTTTCGCTGCGCGAAAAACTGGGACTCAGACAGTGCTCGCAGAAAGCTCCCGGTGGTCAGCACAAGCTTAAACGCGGCCTGAATGTCTCGGGAGACCTGCAGCACCCCACGACGCTAACATCTATCCCTGATCGGAACAGAATGTTAATCCGTAGAAGCGAAAGATGATCTGAGGGGGTTTCGCCAGGTCGTGCTTCCCCCCCATCGACGCTATCAACGAGCGTTGCAACTCGTTTTCTGGATTCTGTAAGCCTGGGAGTGGCGAAATAGTGAGGGTCGTTCGGGTGTAGAGGTTTCCCAGGAATTAAGGCCACGCCCAAGCCGATTCCCCCGCCGGGAGGTTTCTGCGAGCACTGTCTGAGTCCCA
>RCNC010000289.1_pt1 | contig 35770 bp, 31 predicted proteins | sample 2041301 | NCBI WGS metagenome assembly RCNC01 (sample SAMN09708231, study PRJNA481090) | Marine sediment metagenome, whole genome shotgun sequencing project. | biome: marine sediment; feature: ocean; material: sediment; isolation source: Sewage treatment plant 13A marine sediment (STP13A) ... | reverse complement strand
TGCCAAGCTTCTCGGCGAGCTGAGATTGCGACAGACCCACCTTAAGTCTGGCTGCTGAAAGAAGGTTGCCAATTCTGTTTGACTGCATTATCTTTCCGATCTGTAGTACCCAGAATCACCTTGGCATCGTTCTTACCATAGTGGTCAATAATTATCCCTTTCATTCCATCGCTTTTTTAGGCATTTGAACAATGTTGCCGACATGGGGATGAGATCCGTTTGTAATTTACCCCCTTTTCGCTTCCGGGTTCTCAGCTTCACCGTCCGTTTTTCAAAATTAACATCATCCCAGCCCGATCCAAGAATCTCCGACAATCGGCCTAAGGTGTGATAGATCGTTTGAATTAATGCAGAGATCCTACAAAACAGCCATAAGCATCATCACCACCACCACCACCATTTTCCTGATTAGAAGAAGGTTCAGACGGATTTTGAGTCCCGGTGTGGTCCTGGTTTGACTGATTAAAAATTACATTAACATAGCTCCGGGATGCCGGGACAAAACTGTAGCCGTCCTTGGAAGGGGTAACCGTGCCGCCCCAGCCATAAGTCACCTCACGGCTGTAGTATCCGGAACTGTCTGTAGTCCCTGTACCTCCGTCATTATCAAATGTTACAGTGACCCCGCTAAATTCGTTGCCTGTCACTGTACGGATGTAACCGGAAATGGCCCTTGTTTGAACTATTCCGGTATAGTCCTGGTTTTTTTTATTCTTTTTTACGTTACTGTAGTTTCGGTATGCCGGATCAAAATTGTAACCAACCTTGGATGGTGTCGCTGTACCACTCCAACCTTCTTTGACCTGCTGACTATAATAGCCAGAGCTGTTCGTTGTTGCGGATCCTTCACCATTACTGAACGTTACCGTGACTCCACTAATCTCATTACCTGATGACGTGCGGACATAACCGGATATCTTCTCTTTGGCAAAACCATGTGTTACTCCGATAGATAGTGAAAATATAAGAAGCATTAACAACAGCCCGAAAAAACGGGCTATAGGAGATTTGTTTCTGTGAGCAGATTTTAATCGTTCTATTTTCATTTTTTTCATCTCTAAAGACTATAATCTGCTTAACCTGCGGTTAACGCCCTTTTGACTTAACCATAGTGTAAATTCATAAAATGGAGTTTGCCTATAAAAGAAAAGGTCTGCTGATTCATGTAGAAGGAGCAACGGTAATATCAAATCACTTTGAACAATCGAACAAATGTAATTTGAAATGGCAAAACGAATAAAGCATACCAATGTCGAGTTATCTGGTCAAACAAAAGACTGAATCAGTATATAAAGAATATTAAGCACCCAAAAACAACAAAGGACGGTTTGGTTCTTACACCTGTACCGTCCTATTGTTGTCTTCTACAGAGCGGGCCTGCTACGGAATTATATTAGAAGCTATCTCAAACAAGTTTTTTAGCCCACTTTCTGTGTTGGTCCCTTGCCTCAAATCCTCGGGATACTGCAGTATGCACCCCAAGGGCACTTCCTGCGGGCGCCTGCGGGTTGAAGTTCGGACCCGCCTTGAATTGACGTAGATCCCGCGCTTTTTGCGGGGAACCAAAACCCTTTTTTTGAGATGACTTCTAACCTTTTGACAAATGTTATAATTTATATTCTGACGCGACCTTGTTTAGAAGCCCCTCCATTCTACGGTAGTTCAGGTCAATGTTATGGTATGCGTGTACATACTGCCGGGCATTACGCCCCATCTCTTCTCGCAGCTCATTATTGATCAGCAGCCTCTTTATAGCCGTTATATATTGGGACATTGAAAACATATCTGTCAACAAACCAGTTTCACCATTTATGACCACTTCCGGAACACCGGCGTTTCGAAAAGCCACAACGGGCAACCCGCATGACTGGGCTTCCAGGTACACCATACCGAGCGATTCATTGATGCCCGGGAAAGCAAATATCTCACCCGCACTGTAAAATTCAGCCATCTTATCCCGAGAGATCCTGCCTAAAAAGCGATGCTGGCCGGGTAGATGCTTTGCTGCGGATTGAACTATTTTCGATTTTTCTTTACCATCCCCTGCGATGACCAAAACGAAATCGCTGAATGTCTTACTCAGATGTCCCAGGCATTGAATCAGCCATAAAAGACCTTTGGTTTTAACATCCTTTCGAAACATGGCAGCCGTAAGAATTACCGGTGCATCGCCAATTTTCCAGGTCTGCCGAACCTTTTCGCGCGCCTTTTTATCATATGTAAAATTATTGACGTCCAGACCGGGCTTCAAATACGTCAGTCGGTGTTCCGGTATAATGCGTTTTAAATTCGTCCAATCTCTTTTTTTATTGGTAAAAACACAGTGTGCTCTTTGAAGCGCATATTGATTTAACATAAATCCCGGCCATGTCTTGATATCCCGTCGCCGTTTGGTGGCGTAGATACCCTGGAATATAACATACGGCAAACCGGCTGTTCTGCACACCGCAGGCCCCAGGACATCGGGTGCTTTGTAGTAGCTATGATAGGTCATCCAGAGCTGGGGTTTGCGGGTTTTAATCAATTTAACAACCCGTCGATAGTCAGAGAGCAGCCTGGGCCAAAGCCAGGGACGCCAGTACAGCCAGCGAGAGCGAACGGCTGCCACAGGGTGGACAAGGTGATGGCGTTGTCTTAAATACGCCATCAATCCTGTAGCGATAGTCAGGTCACCGGAGGGTGCAGGATGTGTTAATGGTTTAAATGGTGTATGGAAAAAAATATCCATCGTCTACGGAGATGATCCTTGTATCTAATATAAGCGTTCATCGATCAGCAACGTTCAGTATAAGAACTTTTTTTTTGAAGTTAAGATGTTGCCATTCTTTAGAAGCTATCTCAATCAAAGTGTTTCTGATATAGAACCAACTTCTGTCTGATTTCTTTCTTGTGGGTGTTGCACTTTGTACGGCAATACGAATTGGTTCTTGATAAGCTTAGTATCTTCTGAAAACACTCCCCCGTGATAATGTCTTCCAGTTGGCGGGTCTTGAAATTGATTCTTTCCTTATATTTTTCGATTAACGGCAGTACGAATCGGAACTGCTGATTATGCTCGGTGATGTACATACAATGGGTAAAGCAGCAGGGATGTACTGTGCCGTCTGCAGCGATATATAGCGTACCGTCAGCCAAAGGCTTACAGGAAGCTTCGACCGAGTCCTCCCTGTAAAGACGAAAGATATCTCTTTTGATTTTGATATCCAGGGTTCTAGGTTTCCGTAGGGTGTCATTATAGTCTCTTGAAGGCACGACAATAAATTGATTACATCCCGATTCTTCTGCCAATTTTTCTGCGGGTTTGATCTGGTGTTCGTTGTGCTCGAAAACGATAAATTTCCAGGTTGCCCGTCCACCGGAGGAGGTAAATGCACGTATATTTCTGATAACCGTGTCAAAGTCAGTTCCCACCCGGTGAAGCGAGTGAGTATCCGAAAGACCATCAACAGCAAATACCATCATCCCATCTCTAAAATAATTCCCTAAAGCAGACCACCAATCACGTTTTTGAGTAGCGGCATTGGTTTCACCACCAAGGACAATTTTTTCATTTATTAATTTGAGATAACAGACGATATCAACCATTTCCGGGTTACAGGAAAGATCTCCGAAATTGCCGGCAAAGGTGATTCTACGCAAACGATGCATTAGCTCTTTGGGTAATTTTTTAATGTCGGATAAGCTGATTCGATGAGCACCGTAATCGCGAACCTTTTGCTGGCGGCTGCAAAAAGGACAGCGGGCAGTGCAGCTCGATGAGGCTTCGATATTCAACGCTTTTATTTTTGAAAGCTTGATCATTCTTCTTTTCGCATTGGATTGTTGAAAAAATTGAAGAACCTCGCAGCATGCGAAGCACTGCCGAACGGCAGAACCTACGGGCAATGCGCTCACTGTTTCGGTTCAGACTAACTTTGTACAAGCCTTTTTACGTCACTGGTCTATAATTGTAAACGATTTTCGATTCTTTTGTATTGACTTCGTGAGGATGAAAATTTTAATCTCCCCGGCATGGCGACTTCCCGGTTGGACCTTTTGATATATGCACATGACGGCCGTGGCATAGGGCATGTCAGCCGCAGTGTTGCCGTCGGAATGGCTGTCCGGCGCCTTTACCCTGAACTAAAAGTCCTATTTATAACGGGCAGCAGGATGGTCGCGCAACTGATCGATAGTGTTCCACTGGATTGGCTGAAATTACCCGCTTACCAAACAAAGGTCGTGGGTGGCGTTTCCACCGGACAGACGGCTTTCATCAACCTTTCTGACACCGAATTAGGTGAGTGCCGACACAGTATTATTCAACATCTTGTCAATATATTACGCCCGCGATGCGTTCTGGCAGATCATAGCCCCCAAGGAAAACACAAAGAGCTGATACCTTCTTTAGAAACAACCCGCGATACAGATACTGCTTGGGTGCTGGGCGTGCGGGGCTGGGTGGGTAGTGTACCTCAAGTTTGGTCAGACACTGCAGAAAAGCTTTTTTCAGAACACTACAGACATCTTTTATGGTATGGCGACAGTCACTTGCTTGGGGAAACCCAGCCGAACGCCCTGAAGAGCCATTTTGCTGTTCAGCCTTTGGAAACCGGTTATGTGTGCCGGATATCCGAGCTTGATCAATGGCTGCCGGTGCAACATCATCCCAATGATCGTCTAGCCGGTATCATTTCGATTCCATGGTTGGGTGAAAATACTGAGAGCCTTATAAAACAGTTATACGATGCGTTGAATAGTATTGGGTCTAAATATGGGACATGGCGTTTGTTCGTCGGATCACCAAACGATTTTTCTCGCCAGAAGCAGATTCATAGTCTTTTTGAAAAATTATCTTTTTGTAAAGTAACGCCTGCTGGAGAGCAATATCGGCAAGCGTTGCTGAAAGCGAAAACAGCAGTTATTTACGGTGGTTACAATAGTTTAACCGATATTTTCTATGCCAATATTCCTGCAGTGGTCCTGTTGCGTGAAATGCAGGATGAAGAACAGCAAGCCCATATGACCCAGCTCAATCTTCTTAATAAAGACCGGCTGATGATCTATAATGAAAAAGAAATTGAAGCTGAAGAGCTTGCGCAAGTTTTAATACAACAGATTCAAACGAATAAATTACCAGAGCCGGAAATTAATCTGGGAGGCGCGGCAATGGCCGCCAAGTTTCTGTTTGAAATCATCAATAAACAACGCTGATTGAAGAACCTCGCAGCATGCAAAGCACTGCCGAACGACAGAACACACGGGGCTAGCGCTCTCTGCCGCGATTCATCTTAATACAAATACCACCATGGGGAATTTTCATTTTTCTCATCTCAGACAGGAGACCCAAATGGATCGACTGGACGCCATCTTTTCACCCAAATCACTTGCTGTTGTGGGCGCGTCAACAACACCCGGCAAGGTGGGACACGACATCTTTGTCAATATATTGAACGGTAAGTATACCGGAACATTGTATCCGGTGAACCCAAAAGCGCGTTCGGTGGCCTGTGTGAAGGCTTACCCGACCCTTAGCGACATCCCGGATGACATCGATCTTGCCATGATCATCCTGCCACCCCACCTGGCGCTGAAAGCCACCGAAGACGCCATCGACAAAGGCGTCAAGGGTATCGTCATCGTATCGGCCGGGTTCCGCGAAGTTGGCGGAGAAGGGCTTGAGATTGAAAACAGGATTTTGGCACTCTGCAAGGATGCCGGTGTGCGGATGATCGGCCCCAACTGCCTGGGTGTTATCAATCCGAATCCCGACATACGACTCAACGCCAGCTTTTCAGCCCGCATGCCCGAATCCGGCAATGTCTCATTCATATCCCAAAGTGGCGCGCTTTGTACGGCGGTGCTCGATTTTGCCGCTGACCGGGAGTTTGGTTTCTCGAAGTTTATCTCCATCGGGAACAAAGCCGATGTCGATGAACTGGATTTGCTACGTTATCTGCATGCCGACCAGGCAACAGAGGTCATCATGATTTACCTGGAAGAACTCAGGCATGGTGCCCGATTTATAGAAACCGTAAAGGAGATCACATCGGGCGACGCCCCCAAGCCCGTTCTGGTGATCAAATCCGGCCGAACAGGCGCCGGCGCAAAAGCGGCGGCATCGCATACCGGGGCCCTGGCCGGCACGGAAGCTGTTTATGACGCCATTTTCCAGCAATCTGGAATCATTCGTGTCGAAAGTATTGATGAACTCTTCGATTTTGCAACGGCTTTTGCCTATAAGGACGAGAGCGCCCTGGGTAAGCGTCGGCGAAAAGTGCCGCATGGCAACCGTGTGGCCATCGTCACCAACGCCGGCGGTCCAGGTATCGTGGCGACGGACGTCACCGTATCGTCGGGGCTTCAGCTGTCAGAACTGAGTCAAGACACCCTGGATGCACTCGCCAGCCACCTACCCTCGGCTGCCAACATTCACAACCCCGTGGATATCATCGGCGATGCCGCACAGGACCGTTATGAAAATGCTTTGTCAGCCGTCATTCGGGATGAGAATGTCGATGGCGCTCTGGTGATTTTGACCCCCCAGTCTATGACCAATGCGCTGGCAACAGCAGAAGCCATCGTCAGGATTGCCAGGCGTTCCCACAAGCCGATTCTTTGCTGTTTCATGGGGATTATCGATGTGTCGGCAGGTGTTGAATATCTTCAGGAACATGGTATCCCGGTCTTCAGGTTCCCTGAAAATGCGGCCAAGGCTTTTGGTGCACTCTATCGATATTCCAAGTGGTTGAACCGCCAGGTTCTGGCACCCTTTCAACTCAAGCACGACAAAAACAGCGCCGCAGAATTGATACAGGATCTTCTAGACAAAGGTATGACCCATGTGGGCGAACGGGAAGGACTTGCCCTGCTCAAATGCTATGGCTTCCACACCCTTGAAACACAACTTGCCACCAATGCAAACGCAGCTGCCGATGCAGCAGAGAAAATGGGTTTTCCAGTCGTATTGAAAATAGTTTCACCCCAGATCATTCACAAATCGGATGCCGGGGGTGTCAAGGTGGGTTTGGAAACCCGCAAGACCGTCAAAGAGGCCTTTGAAACCATCGTGGCCAATGCTAAAAGCTACCAGAACGATGTGGCAATTACCGGTGTGATCGTCCAGAAACTCGCGCCCAAGGGTGAGGAGGTAATTCTGGGTATGAACCGTTACCCGTTGTTTGGCCCGCTGATCATGTTCGGCCTGGGAGGTATTTTTGTCGAACTCTTTGCGGATGTTATTTTTCGATTGGCACCGGTCAACCGCAATTCAGTACGTCAGATGGTTCGACACATCAAGGGTTTCAAATTACTGGATGGGTTCAGGGGCCGACCCAGAACAGACCTGGAAGAGATTGAAAAAGCCCTGGTACGTCTCTCCGACATGGTGACATCTCATCCGGAAATCCAGGAACTGGATATCAATCCACTCATCGCCCATGCAAAAGGCCGGGGAGTAACCGTGGCAGACTGCCGACTGGTTCTCAAGGCAGTGCCATGAAAACAGACTGTAAGCCCTATTCTCTTATGCGAAAATGGTTTTTCATATGGATCTGCCTGATTCCGACCCTGCTGTTTTGCTCCATGACCCATGCCAGCGGTATTATCGATGGAACCATATTTCTGACCATGCCGGATGGCCAGGTCCGTCCAGGAGACTGGATCCGGACGCTGCTGGTTCGGTCCCAGGTGGGTGTTCCTGATCTTTCCGGGATAAATAAGACGAATCCATATCAGCAGATGGAAGCTATCCGGGATCTTCACATGACGTTTTTCATCGCCGCCAGAAAAAAAATGTCCGACCCTGCTTGCGTCGTCCAGAGCGTCCTCACGACGCCTGAAGGCGTGTTTCAATTCTCGGGGGTCTCCCCGGGGACCTACTACCTGCTTGTCACATTCCCTGCCATGGTCAAAGACCACAAAGTGGCCTGGCAGATTCCGGTCACGGTTGTCGACGATCAAACGACCCGGGTCGAATTGAACAATGAAAACCTGTTGATGCCGACCTATACTCGTAACTGATACCTAAGATGAGCGTTTCAAATTAGGCAATGTAAATAGAGGGTCCGAGGGGGATACAAAGGTTGGAGGGTAGCTTAAAGCGATAAGCCATAAGTTCCAAGCGCTAACAGTCAACAGCTTCCATTCAGGAGCCCGTTGTCGCAATCATCTCTATAGCATCCACAGGGCAATCGGCAGCACAAAAACCACAGGCTATACAGGCACGGGAACGAGCCAGTTTTGGATACCCTTTGGTATCTGAGGTGTCTCTGGTAAAGGTCAACTCCAGGCATCCGGCCGGGCATGAATCAAGACAGATGGTGCAGGACATGCACATGTCCCGGGTAATTTTGGGTTTGGGCCAATTTTTTCGAAATCGAATGCGTTGAATTACCTGCTCCCGGGAATCTTTTACGGCTGATTGCGGGCAGATATAGCCGCAGGCATAGCAGTCGATACAGAGAGCAGCATCGATTTTATGTCTTTTGTTACGCTCACCGGAAATAGCATTGACCGGGCACACTTTTGTACAGACAGCGCAACCGATACATTCTTTCAATATAGTAAAGGCCATTCCATACTCCTATAAGCCATTTAAAAAGTAGATACCCGGGTCCAAAGAGTCCGGCACTGATTCAACCCTATAAGGGATTAATATTATACACATTCAGCGTGTGATAAATTCTAAATCCAAATATCAAATGCTCAAATGATTCAAACATGGTGCATGGGCTTGTATCTTTATGGTTTTGTTTTGATCATTCGAATTTGGATCATCAGGTATTGTTTAGGATTTCGAATTTCGTGCTTCGGATTTCAATAGCTACCGCCATCGGTATAGCCAAATATTTCTGATCTGGCCCACAATATCAGGTATTAGATGACGGAACAAAGTTAAATCACCCGATCCAATCCCAATCGTTCCAGGGTGCTTCTGTCCGGTTTTCCGGTCTGTGGGTCCCAGCCCAAAACAGCCCAGTAATCATGTCTCAACTCTTCAATACGCACCCGTCGGCCCTTGTTGGCACCGGCTTTGAGGGGCGGACGTCCCAGCGCCCGATCGGTCATCTTGATTTGAACCGGTTCGACACCCTGTTTCAGATTGAACAGCTGTTTCAGTGTCTGTACGCGTTCACCGATTTCCATATAGTCCTCGGCTGCCAGGTTCCAGCCCGTTGCCGCATTCAGCCATCCGAATATGGGAAAACTGTCCACCCCCAGCATTGCTCCGTACAGACAGGTCCCGGCCCCGTTCATAATGTTCATAAACTTGCTGCAGGCAGCACTTGCCAGAGCCTTATCCCTGTCCGGTTCGTATTTGCTCCCTTTCCAATACATGAGATCCGGTTTCGGCAAAGTGCTGATGTGTTCCCAGAGTTGAAACAGTTCATAATAAAGCTGAGATCCGATGGTATGTCTTCCGGGCGTTGCTTCCACACAATTATGAACCGCAAAGCCCGGATCGAAACGGCCGTCATGCATGGCCAGCTCCTGCCCACCGGCGTGGATCGCAAATTTTTCAGAGCCTTTCTGAATTCGCTCGGCAGCTTTTTTGACGCCATCCGCAAGTACATCTCCGATGCCTTGTCTGGCAATCATCATGTCCACCAGTGTCATAATCGCCTGACTGTTCCCCCATGTCAGCTTCAACCCCTCGGTATCACTCTCTGAAAGAATGCCTTTTTCGAAACACTCGATGGCATACGCCACCGTTCCTCCAGCTGAAATACTGTCCATACCGGCACGGTTCAGCTTTTCGTTCAGATAAAAAATTGAGTCCGGATCATCATTCATACACAGACCGCCCAGGGCCAGAACCGTTTCATATTCTGGCTTGTGGGTCTCCTGGAACTTTCCCGGTTTGCTACAGAGACCGCCGCAGCCCAGTGGGCACGCGTAACAATGGTACTTGACCACCACGCAGTCTGAAAACACTTCCGGGTTGAGGCGTGCGGACTTCTCCGGATTAAAATCTTCGTTGCTGCCCTTCCAGTTTTTGATGGGTGAGTCACCGATCTCGATCAAGATCTGGTTTAGACTGGCAGTTCCCCACTTTTTGAGCATGATTTTATAGATCGTGTTAAACTGCATCATTTCAGTGTTGGGCTGGGCCGGCAAGGCCCTCAAGAAAGCCCCCATATACGACAGTACAAAGGCGGGTGGAAATGGCGGCATGAACTGTATGGATTCATTACATTGACGGCTCAGTTGTTTTATGGCCTGGCTGTCATGGGTTTGGATGCGTTTGGCCCCGCACAACACGAGGGCCTTTAACCTTTTGGACCCCATCACGGCACCTAGCCCCGAACGGGCCGCCATGCGGCCACCATCGTTGGCAATGCCTGAAATAAGAGACATATTTTCACCGGCCTGACCGATGCAGGCGATCCGGGCATGGGCGCAGTCGGCGTGTTTTTTCAGTCTGCTTTCGGTCTCCTTGGTATCCAGGCCCCAGAGATCGGTTGCGTCACGCAAAGACGCTCCGTTTTTATCAATGAACAGATAGACGGGTCTTGCACTGATACCCGAGAAAAAGATGCCGTCATACCCGCACCTTTTAATGGCCGGGGAAAAGTTACCGCCGCAATTGGCATCCCCCCATGTACCGGTCAAGGGGGATTTCCCCACGGCCATCCACCGACCCGCAAACAGGCTCCCGGTGCCGGTCAAAAGACCGGAAACAAAACCCAGAATATTCTCAGGCCCCAAAGGATCGGCACCCGCAGGAATATGATCAAAGAGAAGTTTTGATGCCAATCCGATCCCCGATAAATACTTCCGGTACCAGTCCTCTGGAATCGATTCTTCGCGGAATTCATTACGACTCAGGTTCACCCAGAGAACCTTTCCCATACAGCCGTTTTTCATCCTGGCCCCCTGTTATAAAGCAGTGAAAATGAGATAGTTCATGATGGTATTTATATCGCCTATTAAAAATTTTACAACCGTTAGTTATGAGATAATGTTCATATGACGTTTCCGGACCTGAGATTCTTCTTTTGTCTACTCCTAAAAAAAACTTGACATCCTGTCGGCTTGCGATATAGTTCATACTATGAACCATACAAAAGAAACCAATCGAAACCAGGCATCAGAAAATCAAATCGTTCAATTTCAGGGGCTTATAACAAAATTATTTCAGTGTTGCCAGGAGCGGTTGCAGTACCAGTGCGAACGCTTCGGTCTTCCGGATGCCGAACTGCGTTGTCTGTCGTTGTTCGGCGAAGAACGCTATCTGACACCCAAAGGGATTGCTTTAAAGATGAATCTTGTCAAAAGCCGAATATCCAAAATCGTTTCAGGACTGGTACAGAAGGAATTGATCCAAAAAATCACCGACCCTGAAGACTCACGGGTCACCTTGTTGAGCCTGACCACCAAAGGACAAAATAAACTCAATGATATCAACCTTTTTGTAGATGACATGCATTTAGAAGTCCTGGGGCAAATGGAACCCGAACAGCGCAAAACCATGATTACCAATCTCGAGCTTTTGAAAGCCTCCATGGAGTCTGTCAAGGAGCTCATGGTTTAAAGATTTCATGGGCATAGTTCTTCCCAAGCACTAATATACGACTTAAATTTTCTAACTACCTTTAAATTATATAAATATATCGTTTATACTACCAACATTTAGAAGGAGGCTAACATGTCGAACTTGGAAGAGCAGGTTGCGCAGCTACAAGCACAACTTGACGCAATGAAAAAACAAACACCATCCAACAAGCTGTCTATGATCGTTTTCAGCGGCGACCTGGACAAAGCCCTGGCTGCCTTTATCATTGCCACCGGCGCAACTGCCATGGGTATGGAAGTGGTGATGTTTTTCACTTTCTGGGGCACACCCATCCTGAGAGATAAAAACAAAACAGTCAGCGGCAAAGACACCATGGGAAAAATGTTTGGTGCCATGCTGCCCAAAGGTGCCGGAAAAACCACACTGTCCAAGATGAACATGGGTGGCATGGGAACAGCTATGATGAAATCCCTGATGAAACAGAAAAACGTGGCCTCCCTGGAAGAGATGATCGCACTGGCGGAGGAATTAGAGGTCAAAATCTTTATATGCGAGATGTCCATGGATCTCATGGGATTCAAACGCGAAGAGATGATCGACTACGAAGGCAAACAGTATGTCGGTGTAGCCACATTTTTAGCGGAAGCCAGTGACAGCAAGATTCAGCTGTTTTTGTAGCAATACCCAGAACCCGACGGTGGTGTCGAAGATCCCCGGCCCATTGAAGGACATTTTATCAACCCGAAAACCCATTAACTAAGAACTATATAACAAATGGAGGTTTATCATGAGCGACGACATTAAAGTAGACAAATCACTGGACCTGAAAGGCCTGGCCTGCCCCATGCCGATAGTTAAAGTCAGCAAGGGTATTAAAGAAGTTGAAATTGGACAGGTTCTGGAAGCCGTGACCACCGATCCAGGTTCCCTGACTGACTTTCCTGCCTGGGCAAAAACCAGCGGAAATGAAATTCTCAAGAGCGAACAGGATGGCAAGGAAATCAAATTTTATATTCAGCGCAATACTTAGCCTTTGTCTGGGCGTTTTAATTTTAATCACTCAATGTTGCCTACAATATTAACGTATCGAGTAAATAGCCAACACTGTCTTGCCGGACCCCGGATCGTGTCCGGGGCGGGCTTTGATCCGGCAAGACAGTGTTCTTCTGGATAGCGCTAAAGCTTCACTTCGTGCCCCGCCTTCGCGGGAATGACAACCTGTGGGTATTTGTCCGCTTGAAAAATAACTTCGCATGATGCGTGCCATTATATAGGAGGTGTTTTGCAAACAATTTTCTACATCATTCTGGTTCCCATGGTTTATCTTGCCGTTGGCGTCTTCGCCCTGGGAACACTGGTCAGGATTGTCAAGATTTTCAAAGGGCCCAAACACCCCACGACATTACAGATCTATCCTGAACACAAAGCCAAATGGCTGTGGGCCCTGTATGACACATTCTGCTTTCCAACCGTCCGAAAACACAAACCGGTTTTGTGGGTTTTTCTGCTTCTGTTTCATGTCGGGCTGGTTCTGTTGTTTATCGGTCATCTTGAATTGATCTGGGACCTGAGCCTGTTTCAGATAATCCCTCATGAACCCTTTCTCGGCAAGGGATTTGTCGGTTTGACGCTGGTGGTCTCACTGCTCTTCTTCCTGTTTCGTCGATTTTCCTCGCCAGTCCGCGAATTATCCGTGCCGGAAGACTATTACCTGCTCATCCTGCTCTTTCTGATTGTCCTGTTTGGAAGCCAAATGGACTGGGCCAGAAGATGGTATGAATATGGCGAACTCTCCCTGGAAGATTATCGAGACTACTTCATGAGCCTGATCACATTCAGACCGGAACTGCCCTACAACGCAACGTTTTCAGGCCATTCTTTTATGCTGATACTGCATGTTTTTCTTGCCAATCTGTTTCTCATTTTTTTCCCCTTCAGCCAAAGCATGCACGCCTTTTTATCCCTGCCGATAAACAAACTGCGGAGAGGTTAAACCCATGGACCAGAAAACCCGAAACGAACTCCTGAAGCTTTTCAAAAGCAAGCTCAGTGAAGCCATGCGGCTGTACCTCGAAACATGCACCCGCTGCGGTGTCTGCACAGAAGCGTGCCACGTCTACGCATCCACCGGACAGATCAAACATATCGCTGCCTACCGCGCTGAAATTATCCGCAGGCTTTACAAAAAGTATTTCAAAGCCAGAGGTAAACTCTGGCCGTCCCTCAGCGAATCCAAAGAATTAACCGACGTGGCGCTGGAGGAACTTTTTGAAGCGGCATATTCCTGCACCGGCTGCAGGCGATGTATGGTCTATTGTCCCTTCGGCATCGACACCCAGATGCTCATGTCCATTGCCAAGCTGCTGCTCATCGGTGCCAATACCGAGCCTGAAATATTGACGCTTTTGGCCGACACCTCCGTTGAAAAGGGCAAATCCATCGACCTCTTCAAGGAAGGGTTCCTCCAGGGTATCAAATACTTGGAGAAAGAAGTCGTCAAAAAATGGAAGGCAGAGGCCGGTGACAGCGTTATCCCTATCGATGTCACGGGGGCGGACATCCTGTACGTCGCCCTGGCAGGTGCCCATTCCATTATTCCGGCCGCAGCAATTTTCAACGCTGCCGGAGAAAACTGGACTCTCAGTTTTTTCGAGGCTGTCAACTTCGGCGCCTTCGTGGGCGATCCCACCAAAACCAAACTCATATTGGATCGCATTATCAACGAGGCCCTACGTCTAAAGGTTAAAGAAGTCTGCATCTGCGAATGCGGCACCGCTTTCCGGGTCATGAAACAGCTTTCCGGAAAGCAGCCCTTCAAGGTCTCCTCCATCACGGAAGTCCACGCCCGCTATCTCAAGGAGGGTCGCATCAAAATTGATCCGGCCAAATTCAATACCGCCATCACCTACCACGATCCGTGCCAGTTGGCACGCAATGCCGGTGTCATGGACGAACCCCGCTATATCCTGAGCCAGCTGACAGAGGACTTTAGAGACATGTCACCCGAACCAACATACAACTGGTGCTGCGGCGGCGGTGGTGGCCTGGTGGCACTGGGAGAAGAAACCATCGATTTCCGCATGAAATCAGCACGCGTCAAGGCGGATCAGGTCAAAAAGACAGAGGCCAAAATTCTGGCCACTGCCTGTGAAAACTGTCATACCCAACTGAGCGATCTGAACGATCACTACAAAATGGATGTGGAGGTGAAATTTTTGTCCTCCATGATCGCGGACGCCCTGGTACCAAAATAAAATCGTTCCACGATTTTATAAATCGCGACAGTGTCGCTCCTATCAGGAAAAGGCCTATCTGGTCACGCCTGACTTCTCGTTGGGTGCCAGATACAAATTTACCGACAAAATAACCGTCAACATTTCCTATATGCACGGTTTCGAAGGACTGCCTCCTGCTGGCGACGAAGTAAAGCGAATCCACGATAAAAGAAGATTCGGTGAGTGTCGGTTTTACGGTCCAGTTCTAACCCAAAAAAATTGGATTCGTGATGTTATAGAGAAAGGCATTCCGCCTTTCCCTATTTTTTTCTTGTTTCAATGGTGTTTTTCTGCAAGATTCCATAATAGTTCTCAATATGAGCAATTTATATTTGATGTTTTTGACTTTAACTAACTGATTAAATATGGAAAAGCCATATCATAAAACCTAACACTTAAAACTTAAAACCAGATAATTTCGGGTTTTTCGAAATCATCAACTTCACGAGGTGCTTTTATGTCCGTAAAATCATTTACTGCGCAGGATCTGTTTGAATGGCTCGTTTCCAAAGAAACCTTTCTTCTGCTGGACGTCCGTAACGAGGAAGAGTTTGGCAGATTCAAAGTGGAAGGGCCCTATCCTTTTGAAATGATTAATGTTCCCTATATGGAATTCATCGAGCACGAAGAAGAAAGCGTCGCAAAGGTGCCCAAGGGCAAAAAACTGCGTATCGTCTGTGCCAAGGAAGGCTCTTCCAAATACGTTGGGGAAATCCTCGAAAATCACGGCTACACAGACGTGGGTCACATGCTGGTGGGCATTAAAGACTGGGGCAATCTGTTGGCCCCTGTTCGTGTTGCCGCAGGGGATAACTACGAACTTTTCCAGTTCAGACGCCCAGGGAAAGCATCCTGCAGCTATGGATTGCTCTGCGGCAAGGAAATGATGCTCTTTGACCCGGCCAAAAATATCGCTGCGTATCAAGCATTTGCCAATGACAAAGGGTGTGCCATTACCAGGACATTCGAAACACACAGGCAGGCGGATTACATCTCCGGAAGCCCCATGCTTCAACAGACCCTGGGGACGGAAGTTCTTGTCCCACCGACTGATTTTCAAGGCACAGCCTTTGACTACACTCCCGTAAATGATGGTGACCAGTTCGGCTTCAGTAACGGTGGCCCCATTGTCAAGGCCATCCACACACCCGGTCATACACCCGGCAGCACTTCCTACCTCATCGATAACAAATTTATCGTGGCCGGTGATACAATTTTCATATTCTCCATGGGCCGCCCGGACCTGGGTGGCATGGCAAAAGATTGGTCCAGGATGCTGTTTCAAACCATGACCGAAAAAATTATGACCCTGGATGAATCGATCCTGGTTCTGCCCGGCCACTACATGGATTGGGAAGAGGCCAATCAGGAGCTGATTTTTGCAGAGACCCTCGGAAAAATCAAAGAAATCAATGCTTCCATTTACGGCATCACCGATGAAAGCACCTTTTTCGAATTTATCCAGTCGAACATGCGACCCCAGCCCGAAGAATATGCCAAGATTCGTGAAATAAACGCCGGACTCGTAGAGGTCGATGCCGAAGAAGCAGACAACATGGACCTGGGAAAAAATGAATGTGCGGCCAGTATGCATGCTTAAATATTGACCTTATTTCATACGGGTTGTCATAAACATGTTCCGAATGAGTCCCACGGCTCCAGGGATTTTTGGAGTAACCGGAACGTTATTTTGAGAAGCGCTTAAAATCGATATTTCTTCCCATCGGAAAGATGGCCCTGCTTTCCATACGATACAGACCTACCGATTACGCTTGACAAACCCATGCTTCCTTTATAACTCATAGTCTTTGAATATGGTAAGACTGCGTATCTGTATCTACAGATAAATATTAAAACAGTGAAAGGAGAAAACAAACAATGGCTCAATTGATTGCCCCCCATGGTGGAAAAGGTCTGACATGCGCCCTGCTTGAAGGAGCAGCGTTGGATGCGGAAAAGACAAAGGCAGAAGGTCTCAAAAAAATCGAGATTTCACCACGTGCAAAAGGTGATTTGATTATGATGGGCATCGGCGGTTTCAGCCCACTCACCGGTTTTATGACAAAAGCTGACTGGAAAGGTGTTTGTGAAGATTATCTTCTGGCGGACGGCACATTTTGGCCGATTCCCGTTACCCTGGATGTCTCCAATGAAGATGCGGATGCCATCAATATCGGCGAAGAGATTGCCCTGTATGATCCCGAAGGGGACGAAATCATGGCAACCATGCAGGTAACCGAAAAATTTGAGATGACCGAAGCGGACAAGACCTTTGAATGTGAAAAATGCTATATGGGTGAAGGAACCCCCACCACCGAAGAATTCTGGAAAATTGCAAAAGAAGATCACCCCGGTGTCCAGATGGTCATGGAACAAAAAGCCATCAATCTGGCTGGTCCGGTCAAGGTATTGAGTGAAGCAGAATACCCCACCCAATATGCCGGTGTTTATGTACGCCCTGAAGAGTCCCGCAAGATGTTTGAAGATAGAGGTTGGAGTGACGTTGCCGCCCTGCAGCTTCGAAACCCCATGCATCGATCTCATGAATATCTTTGTAAAATTGCCGTTGAAGTCTGTGATGGCGTTTACATCCACTCCCTGGTGGGAAATTTGAAACCAGGTGACATTCCCGCCGACGTGCGTGTCAAGTGCATCGACGCACTGGTCAAAAACTACTTTGTCGAGAAAAACGTCATCCAGGGTGGATATCCCCTGGACATGCGTTATGCCGGCCCGCGAGAAGGCCTGCTGCACGCAACCTTCCGCCAGAATTATGGCTGTTCTAAAATGATTATCGGCCGCGACCACGCAGGTGTGGGTGATTTCTATGGCATGTTTGAAGCCCAGACCATTTTTGACAAGATTCCTACCCCGGAAGAGCCTGGAAAAGCGCTCCTGTGCCAACCATTGAAAATCGACTGGACGTTCTACTGCTTCAAGTGCGACGGCATGGCCTCTTTGAGAACCTGTCCCCACGGCAAGGAAGACCGCGTTCTGTTGTCCGGAACCATACTGAGAAAGATGCTTTCCGAAGGCCAGGAACTGCCGGATCACTTCGGCCGTGACGAGGTTGTGGCGATTCTCAGAGAATACTACGAGGGATTGGAAGAAAAGGTGGAAATTAAAACCCATAAGGCCGCAACCGGGGACTAAAACTGGTTTTAGGTTTTATGTGTTAGGTTTTAAGAAGAATAAAAAAGGGGAGACGATTTGTCTCCCCTTTTTTATATTATATGAGTTGTCAGAATACTGTTCCGAAAATAGGATCGCGGCATAAGGGTTTGTAACAGAAAAACGGTCCTCAATCGGAACGTTTTTCTGACAACCTCTATACCAAACGTCAAACGGAACAAATTTATGACAACAGCTAAAAAAAAGGAGAGACATGCTGCCTCTCCTTTTTACTTCAAGTTTTTAGCGGCAAAGCCGCTGCTGCAGAAAATAGCATCGTCAGGTGATGCTATTTTCTGCCGATGTATTCATTATAGGCCATGGCCGTGGTGCGATACACCAGGTGGGCCAGTTTGGAGTAGGGAATGAAAAAGAAAAGACTCCAGATAAACATCAAATGAATATAATAAACGGTATAGGATATGCCTGCCAGACCTAACAGGCGAGTCACCTGTGCCGTCATACCCGTGACCCCCAGCGCCAGGGCCCATCCCACCAGCCACCAGTCTTTGTATGCCGACACCTGGTCTTTCTTGGACAAACGGCTGCGAATCATCAGGATGCTGCCGATAATCAGGGCCACCCCGCTAACATTACCGAGCCATTTGACCGGATTCATCTGGCTGTAGGGCCCGTGTATCTGGAGCCCATATATGGCCACAAAGAAAATATTGGTCACAATAAACAATCCGATGAACCCGAACAGAACCATCATGTGTGCTGTGGCACGGTCCTTGTTTTCACTACACTCATTAAACTTATCATGCTTCAGGATGGCGGGAATCATACGGACCAACCCCATAACCAAGCCTTTGGGATCGATTTTTTCTATGTCTGTTTTCCCTTCCTGCAACGCATTCTGATGCATATCGTTCAAGAACCGCTTCAAGCCCAGGGCAAAATTAATAACCGCCCAAATAGCGGCCGGCAGCATCACCATATCCACCAGCCAGGTGGAGAAAAAGTGAGCGTGTACGATCTTGTCCCCTTCCGGATGAAAGTTGAGTAGCCCCGTGACAAGCCCCAGTACCAGAAACAGAAGGGCGGGAATACCAAGAACAATCGGCAGTTTTTTGGGATCATTGATAAGCTTGCCGATGGCCTTGACCGGTCCATACTCGGTGACCGCATAGGCCCGGATTGCCCCCAGAACATCCCCTGGTTTTGCCCCGCGCGGACAAAGGGTCGTACAATCCCCACAGTTGTGACAAAGCCAGACATCACCGTTTCCCACCAGCTTATCTTTGAGCCCCCACGAGGCAGCAATCATCTCTTTCCTGGGAAACGGTTTGTTGTCGGGTGAAATCGGGCATGCAACAGAGCAGGTGGCACACTGAAAACATTTCTTCAGATCTCCCCCGCCTAGCCCTTTAACCTCGTGAATAAAGCCTACATCAGGCTCGATAACATATGCATCCGCCATATGAATTCCTCCTCTTTAGATGAATTGTCGTTTTCTTTGTCCTTTGAACATCCACCATACAGCTTAGAAGCCCTTGAACGGGTTTGGACCAAGATCTTCGATCAATTCTGCAAAATCATTCACGATCTGTGGAACCTTGTCGTACTCATCAATGGCAATCTGGAACTGTGCGACACGTTCATTTTCCAGAGCCAGACTCGACAGCGCTTCACCGATCTTTTTCATACGGACCTCTGCCAGCTCGCTCCCCTTGACAAAATGGCACTGGTAATCATCGCCATGTTTGCACCCGAGAAGGAAGACGCCGTCCATGCCCTGTGACAGGGCATCCTTTATCCAGATAACATTTACGGACCCCAGGCATCGAACAGGAATGAATCGAACCTCTGCGGAATAGGATCCTCTGTTGAGCCCGACAATATCAAGGGCCGGATAGGCATCGTTTTCACAGACAAGCCCCAGGATTCGCATGGGAGGATCGTCATAATCATCCTCGGAAGGCACTTCAATGGATTTGACCATGGAGCCGACACTGTCGATGTTGTAATCGGCAAATCCGATGATCCGCTCCGGACAGGCCCCCATGCACGTACCACAACGCCGGCAACGGGTCGGATTCGGTTTGGGAGTACCCTTTTCATCATCATCAAGCGCACCAAAAGGACATTCCTCAGTACAGCGTTTGCACTGGGTACAGCGTTGGAAAAAGAAGTCCGGGAAGGTCATATCTCCCGATCTTGGATGAACGGAAACACCCCTGTTGGCCGAGTCAATGCATTGAATGGCCTTTAAGGCCGCGCCCGAGGCATCTTCCATGGACTCTTCCACGGTGAGTGCACGCCGAATGCCGCCGGCAGCATAAATGCCGGTTCTCTGTGTCTCGTATGGAAAACAGATAAAGTTCGAATCCGCATAATCCAGAAATAAGGCATTGTCCCTGAAACCTGGTCCCTGACGATATGCCAGGTTGACCACCGGGTCGTCTTTGGTAACCGGCACCATTCCGGTGGCCAGAACCACCATGTCTGCCTTGACCTGAATCTTGTCTCCCAGAAGGGTGTTTTCCGCTTCGACAATGAGGCCGTCTCCGTTTTTGGATACGCTGGTCACCTGACCCTTTGTCATGAAGATACCGGGGTCCTGCTGCAGGCTCTTGTAGAAATTCTCGCTCAGGCCGGGTGTTCTCATATGCTGGTAAAACAGAAAGGCTTTACCTTCGGGAAAGTCTTCCCGCACATATTTGGCCTGCTTTAACGCCACCAGGCTCGTGACCGATCCTGCATATTCAAAATCACTGTCATCTTCACCGGCTCCCGGACTCTGAATAAATACCACCGACGAGGCCTCTTTGCCGTCTGAAGGTCTGGCAATTTTACCCTTTTTGGCAATCTCTTCAAATTGGGCGTTGGTCACAACATCCGCCAGTTCTCCATATCCCAGATGGGAAAACTCACCTTCTTCGGGTTCATAAGGCCGCCATCCAGCCGCCAGAATCACAGCGCCAAAGGCTTCGCCTTCCGGATCCATGCTCAGGATGTCGTTTTTACCTTTGTTGTACTCCATAAATTTTTCGTGCAGTTGCTCTGCATTCAGTTCCTTGCCTTTTTCATCCACTTTCATCTTGTCCGGAATCGGAAAAGGAACATCGAATTCAATTTTTTCACCCGGTTTTTTCAAAGTGACGACAAAATTTCCCGGCTCGCCGGCAATTCGGGCAGCCACCGTCTCCGTCTTCACCGTGATTCTGGATGCGGATTCCACTTCCTGTATCATCTGCGCCACAATCGGTGAGATCAATTCTTCATACGGGCTTTGCATAGGCAGTTGTTTACGCCAGTTAACGGCATTACCTCCCAACAGCGCCTCTTTTTCGATAATGGTAACGTCATAGCCTGTTTTGGCCGCATCGAGAGCCGCCGACATCCCTGTGACGCCACCCCCGATCACCAGGATTTTACGACTGAAATTGTCCAGTTTGTAGGGCTCCGGCAAGTCAATTTTCTTAACTTTCGCCATGCCCATACGGATGTAATCCTGAGCCAGCATCTCCAGCCGGTCGAAATGCTCCTCGTCTCCCTTTTGATCTTCGGTCAATGCCGGGAATTCTGAACGGGGATGGGACCACACAACCTGCTCCCGTAAATTCACCCGGTCAACGATACAGCCGTCAAACCGGAATACATCAAAATTGACCCTCCGCGAACATGCTGCGATAACAAGGGTATTGGTACCTTCCTCGATATCTTTTTTGAGAAGGGCAACACCGTCTTTACCACAGAGAAAGGAGTGCGTTTTTGCTGGAACGCCCTCTTCCCCCGGGATATCACACAGTGCTTTCATGTCCAGGGCATCCCCGATGCCACAGCCTTCACATATATACACACCATACTTTTTATCCATGGATACCCTCCTACCTGTTCACCAAGGTTTGAATTGCTTTCAAAGCCATCCCAGTTGCATTCTGATTCGATGAAACAACGTCCGCCGGTTTATTGGCGCAACCGGCTGCAAACATGCCGCCTTTTTCGAAGTCATTGATGATAAATCCATCTTCGTTGTAGGTTAAATCGGCAGGAAGTTTTGCATTGGCCGCCGTGGGTTGCATGCCGGTTGCAAGGACCGCCATCTCAACGGTTTGGTGTATCTTTTCACCGGTCACCGCATTTTCTGCAACCACGGTGATGTTTTTGCTTTCCGGATCTTCATTGACCTCGGCAACTTTGCCCTTGATAAAAAAGACATTTTCGTCTTCTTTTATGCGTTTGTAAAATTTTTCATAGCGATAGCCCGGAGCCCGGAGGTCGATGTAGAAGATATATATCTTGGCATCTGGATATCTTTCCCGGATATAGGTGGCATGTTTGAGAGATGCCATGCAACAGATGTAGGAACAATAGGGGAGATGGTTTTCATCCCTTGACCCTGCACATTGCACAAAAGCGATGCTATCGATATCCTTCTTGTCGGATGGACGTTGAATAACACCCTTTGTAGGTCCGTTGGGAGACGCCAGACGCTCAAGCATCATATTGGTAATGACATTCTCATATTGACCAAAACCTAGATTATCGATTTTGGATGCATCGTATGGCTCCCATCCAGTAGCCCATACCAGGGCGCCTACCTTCAGATTCAAGGTACTTGTTTCCATTTCAAGATCGATGGCGTCATACTGACAGGCTTCTTTACATCGCACGGCATCATCTGTACCGATGATCTGTGGTGACAGAACATACCGCGCCGGAAACGCCATTTCAAAGGGCTGATAAGCCCCCTTGATCTGCTTCATGCCAAAATCGAATTCACTCTCTATTTTGGTTTCACAGACAGCTGCACAGTCACCACAACAGGTGCAGTTTTCATTTACATAGCGGGGCGCCAATTTGATGGAAACATCGTAGTCTCCCGGTGTTCCCGTTACGCTTTCCACTTCAGCAAGTGTAAAAACGTTGATCTTGGGGTTGTCTTTGATCCGTCGGAAATTGATTTCCAGACCACAGGAAGGTGGACACAGCTTGGGAAAGTATTGATTCAACTGCGACACCCTTCCACCAAGGTAAGGATTTTTTTCGACCAGGAACACTTCGTAACCCACTTCGGCGGCCTCTATGGCCGTGGTCAATCCGCTGATTCCGCCACCCACGACCATGATACTTTCACTAGCAGGGGCTCCTCTGTCTTCTGTCATGCTGTCCCTCCGTGCAATAGTGGTTTTTGATTAGAAGCTATCTCAAAAAAGTTTTTTGACCCAATTTCTGTGTTGGCCCCTTGCTTCATATCCTCGGAATACTACAGTATGCACCCCAAGGGCACTTCCTGCGGGCGCCTGCGGGTTGAAGTTCGGGCCCGCCTTGAACTTGAGCCAAAACCCTTTTTTTGAGACGGCTTCTATATTAAATATGTCTTTACGGCTTCAGATGATATCCTTTTTGAAAAGAATAAATAACGGCTGGAACAAATTCGTTTTACGAACGGATAAAACGGGATGTTGTGGCGTCTGAAAAAACTTCCAGCCCTTAGTTACCGTCTTCAAACCGTTAGATATCATCTGAGGCCAGGGGACCTTAACAAAAACCTCCAGGCATCTCGCGACACCTGGAGGTTTACGTTTTTAACTAAATCACAATTGATCTGTGATTAATCGGGAATGATCTGGACGTAATCTCTCTTGAATACATCCCATTCTCCTGATTTTGGATCGTATTTGGAATTAACAAATACGAACCAGTTCTCATCATCCTGGCCAGGATAATCCGCCTGATAATAGAATCCAGGATAGCGGGTTTCTTTCCTGTACTGGATGTGACGCAGATGGGATTCTACCGTCCAGATACGGTGATAGATTTCCCAGCATCGCATGAGCTCATGAAGATCGCCGGCAGCCAGACTTTCACAGTCTTCACGCATAACAGCCAGAAGATCCATGACGACTTCCAGACTCTTGCTGGTGGTCATGTAGTAAGTCGCTGTTCCACCACCATACTCGTGGGTGGCTTTCATGAGTCTCAATGCCATCCCGGAAGGTTTGACATAGGCCGGGTTGACATCTTCATCAGTCGTGTACTCGAAGTTGTCAAGATAAGTCCTGACAGGTTTGTACACCAGGTCAACCAGTTCTTCATTGGACTGTGCCAATGTCGGAGCGAAATCAGCATGGTCTTTTGCATACCGTACGCATTGCTTGACAGCCATACGACCTTCGGCATGGGACCCGGAAGAGAACTTGTGACCAGATCCGGCAACGCCGTCACCAGAAGTAAAAAGACCGTTGACGGTGGTCATGCGGTTGTAGACCTTGCCGTTGTCTGCCTTGATTTTATAAGAATCCGGAATCCAGTCATAATCCGGTCCCGATGCCCAGAGACCACAACAACCGGAGTGAGATCCCAACAGGTAAGGTTCTGTCGGCATAACTTCGGAATTCTTCTTTTCAGGCTCGGTGTTGGTGGCGCACCAGAGATTGGCCTGGCCACAGGTCATGTCAAGGAAGTCTTCCCAGGCTTCTGATTCGAGATGCCGGAGTTCTTTCTTGTCCATGGTTTTACCAAGCTCTGCCAGAGCAGTCACGGTATCCATGATAATGGGTCCGCGGCCTTCTTTCATTTCGAACAGCATCAGATGGTTCCGCAGACAGGTGGGTGTAATTGCAGCAGTTCCATAAGGTGCATATTTCTCGAGCTCTGCTTTGGCTGCATCACTTCCAGCAAAAGCTTCGCCAAGACCGTTCAGCGTTTTGGCCTTGAAAAGCAGGAACCAGGCGCCAACAGGGCCGTATCCGTCTTTAAAACGAGCCGGGGTGAAACGGTTTTCCATCATGGAAAGCTCGGCACCGACTTTCATACACATGGTGTATGTGGAGCCTGCATTCCAGACCGGGTACCATGCACGACCCTTGCCTTCGCCCACTGAACGTGGCTGGTAAATATTGACCGCACCACCGCAGGCAACCATCATGGTTTTACATTTGATAATGTAAACCTTGTTCTCACGAACAGAAAAACCGACAGCACCGGCAATCTGATTCTCGTTATTGGCGTCCAGCAGAAGCTCTACGATAAAGCAGCGTTCGAGAACATTGTCATCACCGATGGCTTTTTTAGCAGCTTCGGCAACGATCCGCTTGTAAGATTCGCCATTGATCATGATCTGCCATTTACCGGTACGAACAGGGCTGGCGCCGCCTTTCAGCGTTCCCATTGACTGCCCTTTTTTACCATCCAGGTTTTTGCCTTCATCTGTCTTCTTCCAAATCGGCAGACCCCATTCCTCAAACAAATGAACCGAGTCATCCACGTGACAACCCAGATCATAGATCAAGTCTTCACGAACGATACCCATCAGGTCGTTTCGGACCATGCGGACATAATCCTCCTTCGAGTTGTCGCCGATATAAGTATTGATAGCGGACAGACCCTGTGCAACAGCGCCACTTCTCTCCATGGCAGCCTTGTCACACAGCAGCACGGTCTGATCGTCACCCAACCATTTTTTTACCTCGAATGCAGAGCCGCAAGCCGCCATACCACCACCGACGATCAATACGTCGACTTCTCGCTCTTCAATTTCGGGGTCCCTTACTGCCTTGAGTTCTCCCATTGGTTTGTTCGGTAATGCCATATTGTTTCCTCCTTAACTATATTGTTCCAAATATGAATAAATTACGAATGCATTAACATCAGACAACGCTTAGACCGTCGTGGGTGCCGGCATGACATACCCGTCGGCTTCCTCAGTTGAAAGAAATTGACTTTCAATGTCCTGGCCTTTCAGATCCGGATATTCATTGGCAGTACCTTCCGGAGTTGTCCGGATGGGGAACTTGAAGCGCTTGATGGTTCCGTTTCTGAACTTACATGTCCACATAACATCCTCAGTACCCAGCATCGGCATTATACTACTTCCCAAGGGTACGAAATCGGAATAACCCCTCACCTCAATTGCTTGGGTGGGGCAGATCTTTACACATGAAAAACATTCCCAACACTGATCCGGCTCTTGATTGTAAGCCTTCATTTCGTTAGGTTCGAGAACCATAAGGTCATTGGGACAAATATACATACATGCGGTTTTGTCCCCGCCTTTACAGCCATCACATTTTTCGTTAATTACAAAACTTGGCATTTAATGCACCTCCTAAAGTTAGCATTGTTACTGCTCGTTGTTGAACATTCCATATGATTGGTTAAATTCGACCTTCCGAAATTAATTGCACCTCCCTTCTGTACCCAAAATATTTTGGTTATATTTTTTGATTTGCCTATAAAGGTCGCTGCTCTATACCAGCGATGGATATTTTTTTGTAATTAGAGTGTTCTTTGTATTTCGAATGAATAAGATTCCCGCTGCTGTCTAACAAGCTGCAGGTGATGCGCTCACAACTACCGGTTCAAGGCTACCGGCAGGCGTTTCCCGCACCACTCCCATCTCATTTTCCATTAGTTTTTCAGCGGGTTATAGGTCGAAATATCTCTATAAATATCAGCAAGATACCCACAACCAAGGTAAAATCCATATCACCCAGCATTTTTCTTGTCAAGAACTTTCGGTCCAACGGATTCCAAAGATTCTATTTGCGCAAGGCCCTTTTTTTTCTATTCAATATATTGATTTGTTTGTTTGATAATACGCCATATATTGTAGTTGAATCCTGATAGCCAAAACCTTGATCCACCCGTCACCCCCATGGTCCGGGTTGACTTCAACTGCCCAAGGACCCGGAACTGGACAATTTATAGGATTATCCCGGGCAAAGAGACTGCAACACGCTTTAAAATCTTCCAGCACTCATTTTGGGTTGACATCTAACAGAGTCCTCATCCAAAATAAAAAGAATGGAACCCGAAATTACACCCATCGCTCCCGACCAAACATTCAGGTTTGCCTGCTCGAATTGCGTTGCCTGTTTCAACGAATGCTGCAGGGATCTGAACCAGTTTTTGACACCTTACGATATACTGAGACTGAAAAATCACCTGGGATTATCATCGAACCGTTTCCTGGAAAGATTCACGACACAACACACCGGCCCGGAAACCGGGCTTCCGGTGGTGGCACTCAAACCTGTCGACACTGTGAAACTGAAATGCCCGTTTGTAAAAGCATCCGGCTGCAGCGTTTACTCAGACCGCCCATCGTCATGCCGTATCTACCCCCTGGCACGCGCCTTGTCACGGTCCCGGAAAAGTGGAAAAACCACTGAACACTTTGCCTGTCTGAAAGAGCCCTATTGCCTGGGCCATGAACAAGAAAAGACCCAGACGGTTCGCGAATGGATCGAAAAGCAGGGATTGGCTCCGTATAACCAACAGAATGACAGGCTCATGGAGATCATCGCCTTAAAAAACCGCTTGAAACCGGGCCCTCTTGATCTTGCTTCGGGTAGAATGTTTCATCTGGCATTGTATGATCTGGACAACTTTCGGAGGAATATTTTCGAGGAGGGGCTTCTATCTGATGTTAGCCTTGAAACAGCGCTGTTGGATAGCGCAAAACAGGACGACACAGTGTTACTGCAAATCGGGTATGCCTGGATAAAAACAAGACTGATCAAGCACCTCGCCACCCCGGAAAACCGGGATCATCACTCATAAGGATTTTTTTCTACTTTTATACCACTTGTCATAATAATGTTCCGAAAATAGGATGGCGGCATAAGGGTTTGTAGCAGAAAAACGGTCCTCAATCGGAACGTTTTTCTCACAACCCCTATAACGCGCTCACCATCGCTGTCCAAAAATCGGCGGCTGTGACATTTCTGTGACGTTAACGGGGACGAATTCTTTTTGCCTGAACCCCCCATGCAAACAATTTGATCCAGTCAAAGCCAAAAAGCATCAATTCAACATCGTCTCTTTTGATTTTTTTGAGCAGATCAGCCTTGACCTTGTATCGCATCAGCAGACTGCTCTCAAATACAAACGTCCTGAAAGCGTCCATATTATAACTGGCCATGAAAGCCATCTTTGCCCGACGCCCCTGGGGTCCTTCATGGCCCCAGGGATCTTTTTGAAACAACTGCTTGACCTCGGACCACTTTTTGGACATCTTCTGGTGTTTGGCCGCTCCTTGGTCGTCAGACCAGGTCTGAAGTGTCCAGCCGTGGTCCTCATGTTGACCCTGACAGAATTCAGGGGGCCTGAAAAAGCCGGTCAGCTCAGGTTTCCGGCTTTGACCATGATACTGCAATCCATATTCCACTGGAAATGTCCTGCAGGTGTATGGCCGATCCTGGTATACACGACATCCTGACACATGAGAAAAAATGCAGGCGCGGTTTTCATCATCCGACATCCTCAAAAGTACATCCGGAAAAAAATTGCCTTTTCGCATCACAACGTCGACATAATCCTCCAAAAACGTGTCAGCGGAAATATCCAGTGCATGTCTCAGTTGAAGTACGTCATACGGATACAGGAACAGATTCAGGTTCCGGCAACACTGGTTGAAGCAGGAGAGTTCCGGGCGGCACTGAAATGTAAACCGATCCGCCCCTCTTAGCCTTTTTCCAGGAACCTGCTCAATATCTTCAAGCTTGATGGATTTCATAAATCACTTAGCCTTTTAGGGGGTTAGGCAGTAGGCTGTTAACTGTCTGCGGCCCGTTCTTTTCCAGATGGCTCGAATGGCGCTTATATCCACCATATTAGACGCCTGCTTTACAAATAATTTAGCCGCATTAGTTTATTCAAAAGAAGGTTTGATTGTAAAGACCAAAGTAGAAGCCCGACAATGCCATGTGTTGCCGGCCACAGAGGTTTTCAAATGACTGGACACCATCTAATTCTTGGCGAGCAGGTTGACTATCTGACCGGTAAGCCCATTGCGGACACCCATGACGAAAGATACCGCCAGGCATTAGCAAAACTGCTGGTTGAAAAAAAAGGGTATGACAAGTCCGATATAATTCCCCGCAGGAAATTAACCGTCGTGGCCGGAGATAAGTGCGCCCAGGTTCCAATCGACTTTACCGTTGTTCTGAACGACATCACCGTCATGATCATTCGGTATGGGCCCGGGTCTCTGGTAACCCGCCACCGTCCAGCCATTGCCGTATCGCGGGTGGTGACCGCTTACCAGATTCCCCTGGTCGTCGTAACCAATGGCCTGGATGCAGATGTCATCGATGGCAAAACCGGCAAGGTCCTCTCAACGGGAATCGATTCCATCCCAAGCAGGCAAACACTTCTGGATCAATGTCATGTTGGAGCCAGGGAACCCATTTCTCCGGAAAAAGCCACATCCGAACAGAGAATTATATATGCTTACGATGTTGACGACAGCTGTCCATGCGATGATACGATTTGCAAATTATAAAGAAAGGGTCCGAGGTTCCAAGGGTTCGAGGGGCCGAGGGTGGCTGACAGCAATGGGCTATTGGCACAGAATAGTCTACAGACCTTGAATGAAGCTGAAAAAGCATTACTATGAAGCTTGCCCACAGCAAAATGAGGAAAACACGCTAGCTGTTGCGGTTCAGGACCAACGCAGCCACTATATATGACTTTTTTTTGAAGCCGGACAATATTTACTGGAATGGAAGTCTTCTGGAAAGCTGCATGATTTCGGATAATAAACTGGTAAAGAATTTATTTTTATTGCATTTTTTTATTGCATTTCTTAATGTTGTCTTATAATCCACTATCCCAAAAAGGGATAGATAAAAAATAAAGTTATTTGTAGTGCCGCATAGAATGAAATATTAAGGCGGTCTTAAACCCAAATACCGAATAAGGAGGTGGGGGTATAGCTTTTCCAAAACGACCAAACAGAAACGTTAGAGCAGACCGAACCAATATCAACAAGAACATCCGGGCAAAAGAGGTCAGAGTCATTGATCCGGAAGGAGAACAGGTGGGCGTTGTTCCGACCTACAAAGCCCTCGCCATTGCTGGCGACTTTGGTCTCGATCTGGTGGAAGTCTCTCCGAATGCAAATCCGCCTGTCTGTAAAATCATGGACTATGGTCGATATAAATACGAACAGACCAAAAAGCAGCAGGAGGCCAAGAAAAAACAGAGCACTTTCCAAATCAAGGAAATCAAGGTTCGGCCCAAAACAGGCGAACACGATATCCAGGTTAAATTGAACCATATCAGCCGGTTCATCGAAAATAAAGACAAGGTCAAGGTCACCGTCGTATTCAGGGGTCGCGAGATTACACTTTCCAAACTAGGCAGGGAAGTACTCGCTCACATTGCACAGCAAGCCGATGAATATGCCAATGTTGAGCAGCACCCCAAACTCGAAGGACGAACCATGACCATGGTGCTGGCGCCAAAATAACATATTTCTGTGGATAGTGACGCAGCGTAAATGTGTTAATCAGGCCGTCCTAACTTGTTATCAAACTCTGGCGTGAACCGATATATTCACCGTGTTCACGCCATCTGTTTTTAAGCATAAAATCGTTCCACGATATTATGAAACACGACAAGGTCGCTCTTAAGGACTTTTAATTCATCCTGCGCCACCCTGGCAACAAATGGCGTTACAACAAAGCAGCAAAGAATTAGATTTTAAACATGAAAAGGGGCTAACATGCCAAAGATAAAAACAAATCGAGCAGCTGCCAAGCGATTTAAAAAAACAGGCACAGGCAAAGTTAAATTCTCAAAATCACATGCCAGTCACATACTGACAAAAAAAACCACCAAGCGCAAAAGATCGCTGCGGCAGGGTCAGCTAATAAAAAAATCTGACATGAAAGAAGTCAGGCTGCTGCTTCCCAACGGATAAAACCGGTTGATGATCTATGGAAATTTAAAAATGCGCGTTAAAAGAGGTTTCAAAGCCAGAAGAAGAAGAAATAAAGTTTTAAAATTAGCCAGGGGATATCGCGCCGGGCGCAGCAAATTGTTTCGTACGGCTGCGGATGCGTTGGATAAAGCCCTGATGTACGCCTACCGGGATCGCAGGGTCCGAAAACGTGATTTCAGAAGGCTCTGGATTGCAAGAATCAATGCCGCAGCACGCATGAACAATTTATCTTACAGTAAATTCATGCACGGGTTGAAACTGTCGAGTGTTCAATTGGATCGAAAGGTCCTGGCTGACCTGGCCATTTCGGATCCGACCGGATTTTCCAAAATCGCCGGTCTTGCCGCCGAACAACTTTAGCACAGGCTAGCAGGGTCACCGTGAATAAACATATCGAGCAAGTCCAACAGGACTTTCTGAAAAGTCTTAACAATGCCAAGGATGCTGCGGAAATCCAGGCGCTTTCAGTACAATATCTGGGTCGGAAAGGCCTGATAACCTTGATTCTAAAAGGCATTTCGCAACTCCCCAAAGAGGAGCGCCCGGGTGTCGGCAAAAAAGCCAACCAGGTCAGGGTCGCTGTAGACAAAGCAATTCAGGAAGCCTTACAGAACATTGCCACCGAAAGCACGACCACGGAAGATGCCATTGATGTATCGCTGCCCGGTCGTTCGCCTTTAACAGGCTCCCTGCATCCGGTGTCGCAAATCCAGCAAGAAATCTGTGACATTTTTGGCCGGCTCGGCTTCGATGTGGCCGAGGGCCCGGAAGTCGAATCAGACTACTACAATTTTGAGGCCCTCAATTTTCCCAAAAATCATCCGGCAAGGGATATGCAGGACACGTTTTTTGTTTCGGATGACATTGTCCTGAGAACCCACACATCACCCATGCAGATTCGCATCATGGAAAAAACAACTCCGCCGGTTCGGGTTGTAACACCCGGGAAAGTCTTTCGCTGCGATTCGGATCTCACCCACACACCCATGTTCCATCAGGTCGAAGGGCTGCTGGTTGACACGAATATTTCCTTCGGGGACCTGAAAGGAATTCTTACCACCTTTATTCATCAGATGTTCGACGAAGAAACCAGCCTGCGGTTCCGACCCAGTTTTTTCCCGTTTACAGAACCGAGTGCGGAAGTGGATATTCTCTGTGTTATGTGCAGGGGCAAAGGATGCAGGGTCTGTTCCCAGACAGGATGGTTGGAGGTTCTGGGTTCAGGCATGGTACATCCGGCCCTGTATGAAAATGTGGGCTATCCTTCGGGAAAATATACAGGGTTTGCATTTGGAATGGGCGTCGAAAGACTTGCCATGCTCAAATACGGCATTGATGATATCAGAAAGTTTTTTGAAAACGACATCCGCTTTTTACAACAATTCTAATAAAATCATTCCATGATTTTATTGGCGAACGCTTTTTAGGTATACACTTTTCAGATACCTAAATTGAGCGCTGTTCTTAATGGTTGAACCGCTCAACTTAGGAGGTATTGTTAAATGAAAGTTAGTCTCAACTGGCTCGAAACCTTTGTTCCCATTGATCTGGCACCGGACGAACTGGCGGCGGCCCTCACAATGGCAGGGCTCGAAGTGGAAGCCGTATCCGATCGGTTTGAATACCTCAAGAGCGTACGGGTCGGTCGTGTTGCCGCTGTCAAAGACCACCCCAACGCTGACAGACTGAAGGTCTGTGATGTCGATATTGGCGAGGAGACACTGACGGTTGTATGCGGGGCACCTAATGTCAGAGAGGGGATGTTTTCACCCATAGCGCTTCCGGGAACCCATTTCCCCAATGACAAAATCCTGGAAAAAGGTGTCATCCGGGGTGTCACATCAGAGGGAATGCTTTGCAGTGAGGCCGAGCTCGAACTCGGCACCGACACATCCGGCATTATGAGCCTGGGCTCCGAACTCACCAAGGGCCAGCCCCTTTCCATTGCCCTAAACCTGTCGGATACCGTGATTGAAATCGATCTGACCCCTAACCGTCCAGACTGTTTGAGCATGATCGGTACTGCCCGTGAAGTTGCCGCCATTGTAAAAAAGGATCTTTCCTGCCCGGATACCACTCTCCCGATATCTGGAAAAGATATTCATGAGCGAACATCCGTTACGGTTGAGGCCCCGGACCTCTGCCCCAGATATGCAGCAAGGATCATTGAAGACATAACGGTTGCCCCTTCTCCTTTCTGGCTCCAGGAACGACTTCGCTCCGTCGGCTTGAGACCCATCAACAATATCGTGGATATCACCAACTTTGTTCTCATGGAATACGGCCAGCCCTTGCATGCCTTTGACCTGGACAGGCTGGAAGAACATCGGATCGTGGTGCGGGCGGCAGCCGAGGGTGAGGTGTTTACAACACTCGATGAAAAAGAGAGAACCCTTTTAAAGGACATGCTGATGATCTGCGATGGCAAAAAGCCCGTGGCCATCGCTGGTGTCATGGGAGGGCTGAATTCCGAAATTGAAACAGACACCCGGAACGTCCTTTTGGAAAGTGCCTATTTCAACCCGGTAAGCATACGCAAGACATCCAAAAAACTTGGTTTGAACACAGACGCTTCTCACCGATTTGAACGGGGTGTCGACCCACAGGGAACCCTTGTGGCCCTGGACAGGGCAGCCCAGCTCATTGCCGAGATCGGTGGTGGTCACGTTGTAGACGGCCTCATCGACGAATGCAGAAACCTGCCACAACCCCAGACAATCACATTGAGTGCCAAAGAGACCAACCGGGTCCTTGGTACAGACTTCAACCGTACGGAAATTCGTGATTTCCTGGTTTCCGTGGGATTCGATTGCAAAGAAGACACAGCAGATACGCTTCTGGTCACGTCGCCTTCTTTCCGGGTGGATATTAAAAGACCCGAGGATCTCATGGAAGAAGTGGCGCGGCTTTCAGGCTACGACCACATACCCACCACCTATCCATTGATCCCAGCCGAAGCAAGAACCCCGCAGACCGTCATCGATCATAGACGTAACACCAAAATCATCATGAACGGATTTGGCTTTGACGAAGCCATCAATTACAGCTTTATGGACAAAATGGATTGTGACCGTCTTTTGCTGACTCCGGATGATTATCGGCGAAGCCTGGTGGAAATTTTAAACCCATTGACGGAAGACCAAACCGTCATGCGATCTACCCTGCTCCCTGGACTTTTGAAATCGGCTCACAGAAATGTGTCTCAACAATCCAAAACCACCCGGCTCTTTGAAATCGGCAAGGTCTTTATCGGCAAGGGAAAGACCCATCTGCCGGATGAAGTTGAAATACTGGCAGGGCTCTGGACCGGGTCACGTACCAGTGCCTCGTGGAATGTCCCCGAATCAGCCTGTGATTTCTATGATCTCAAGGGGATTGTGGAAGGCTTGTTCAAGGTGCTTAAAATCAAAAACATCTCATTTACACGTATGCCCGCCGATGCCTGTTGCTATGTAAAGAAAGGCTTTGCCGCTCAGATCATTACAGGTGACAAACCCCTGGGTCTGGTTGGAGAACTGCACCCCCGTGTACTGAAGAACTATGATCTGAAGCAAACAGTGTTTTATTTTGAGCTTGACATGAACCAGCTCTATGGCATGATACTTGAAAGCCTGCAGGCCAAACAGATACCCAAATATCCTGCGACGTCTCGAGACGTAACCGTCATCATCGACAGGAATATCGAAGCCAACAGTCTGTTGGCTTTTATTAGAAACCTGGATGAAGGGTTGGTGGAGCAACTGAGCATTTTCGATGTCTTTGCCGAAAAGCCCATTCCAGAAGGGAAAAAAAGCGTTTCTTTCAGGATTGTCTATCGCTCCCATAAAGAGACACTAGAAGACGAGACGGTAAACGATATCCATAAACGTCTATCCAAAAGGCTAATCGATTATTTTAATGCTGCGTTACCTGAGTAGGGACCGCCATGAAACAGACAGAGGTTTCAATCCCTGACAAACTCTACTTTAAAATAGGGGAGGTTTCCGAGCTTCTCGGACTACCGACACATGTCCTCCGCTTTTGGGAAACGGAGTTCAAGAGAATCAAACCCAAGCGTACGTCTTCGGGTCAACGATTATACCGCAAAAAAGACGTTTCGTTTATTTTTAAGATTAAACATCTTCTCTATGAGAAGGGCTTTACCATATCGGGTGCCAGGCAACATTTAAGAAGCAAACTGGATTTGGCGGAAGAACTTTCGCAGATATTATCCATCAGCGAACTTCGCCATGAGCTTGAGCAGATCCGGGAGCTTATTAAATAGTTCCCGTTATTAAGAAAAATCATTGACAGCTTACACTTTTTGTCTTAATTATTCTTTTTTGGAAAGCGGGCATAGCTCAGCTGGTAGAGTACAAGCTTCCCAAGCTTGGTGTCGCGAGTTCGAATCTCGTTGCCCGCTCCAAGAATGCCCGGCTTTTCTATAGTGGTATGCACCATCAGGAAAAGTATTTTTGTCTATGAACGTTGTGTAATTTTTTTCGAATGGTTATGGCTATGAACTGACAAGATTTTATCGACCGAAAGAACTTTCATAGATGAGAAGAAACGGGCTTTTGCCCGTTTTTTATTGGATAATAAACGTTGTAAGAAATGAAACAAAAGAAAGTAAAAAACCGTAGAAAAAAGAAGAATTCGCCACAGCAAGCGGCTGCCATCTTGTCTGACGAAAGATTTCTTGCCGACGTAAACCGACTGGCAGAGCCGGTTTGTGATGCGGAAGGACTTGAATTGGTTCATATGGAGTATCAGATGGAGCCCAGCGGAAACGTGCTTCGCCTATATATTGACAAGCCCGACGGCATCAGTATTGACGACTGCGCCGCTATCAGTCGTCAGGTGAGCGATTTGCTGGACATATATATCGAAAGTGATCATCGCTATCGCCTGGAGGTTTCGTCACCGGGATCAAATCGACCCCTTACCAAGCAGGATGATTTCAACCGGTTTAAAGGCCAGCCAGTCCGGATACAATCATCCTGTTCGATTAATGGACAAAAAAAATTTAAAGGAACGTTAACAGATATTAAGGATGGGATTGTGACGCTGACGGTTGTGGAAAAATCTGTGGCTATCCCCTTTGAGGACATAACCAAAGCGCGGCTTATCAACTATTCTGGAGAAAACTGATGTTTATTGCAGATATCA
>RCNC010000198.1_pt1 | contig 35806 bp, 31 predicted proteins | sample 2041301 | NCBI WGS metagenome assembly RCNC01 (sample SAMN09708231, study PRJNA481090) | Marine sediment metagenome, whole genome shotgun sequencing project. | biome: marine sediment; feature: ocean; material: sediment; isolation source: Sewage treatment plant 13A marine sediment (STP13A) ... | reverse complement strand
CCGGACTCGTTCGCGATCGCACCGACGATGTTGCCGGGCTTGGCGCCATGTTGCTGTCCAACTTCAATCCGGTAGCGTTGTTTGTCAGCGTCCGGTTCCCGGTGCAAGTTCTTGCGCCGTCCCTTGTCACTCGATGGTCTATCTGGACGAGGAGCTCGCGATGCGCGGCGCTCGCCTTTACGGTACTTATTGCGGCATATGCCACGGGGGCGGGGCGGTGGCGAACGCCATGGCGCCCGATCTGCGCGCATCTGCGGTACCACTGGATTTCACCGCGTTTGCTGATGTGGTGCGCGAGGGCACACGCGTGGGCCGCTCCATGCCGGCCTTTGCAGAATTTGATAACGAGGAGCTAGATGCGATTCGCCATTACATCCGGGCCGTCGCTCACCGTGACACAGGCATCGAAGAATAACGTCAACGATCAAATATGACACCGAAGTTGCCTGGATTCACCTGCACCGCAGTCTGTTCTCTTACGGTCGTTCAGACGCTCTTCTTGCGCTTTTTGCGTTTCCCCGCTGGAGCAGCAGCACCTTTTTTCTTGCCAGGACGGGGCTTTGACTTACTTTTCCCCTTAGTTGGCGGGCGTGACGGGTCCGTGAGATAGCCAGGCGTTCGCCACAGACGCGGACGTTCTTCAGATCCCTGAACACATCTTTTGGCATTCCAAGGGGAAGATCGACAAGGCTAAATTCCCTCTCAATTTTGATCTGACCGATGTGATCGCCATCCAATCCGGACTCGTTCGCGATCGCACCGACGATGTTGCCGGGCTTGGCGCCATGTTGCTGTCCAACTTCAATCCGGTAGCGTTGTTTGTCAGAGTCCGGTTCCCGGTGCAAGTTCTTGCGCCGTCCCTTGTCACTCGATGGTCTATCGCGATCTTTCCTGGAAGTCGCTTCTTTCTGTTTCCGCGCAGGTTTCGCTTTGTCCGCACTTAATAACAATGGTTTGTCGCCAATAGACATCTTTGCCAATGCTGCAGCAATCTCCACCGCGGGGACGTCGTGTTCCTGTCTGTACGTCTCGACCAAACCCTGCATGAACGCCAGTTCACCCTCAGCCAGCGTGTCGCTGATCTTCTGTTTGAAATCTGCGATACGCTTGTTGTTGACGATTTCTGTTGTCGGTAATTGCAACTGGCTGATTTTCTGTCGCGTCGCGTTCTCTATGGCGGAAAGCATGCGCCGTTCGCGCGGCGCCACAAAAAGAATTGCATCTCCCTGCCGGCCAGCGCGCCCGGTGCGCCCAATGCGATGAATATAGGCCTCGGCGTCGTAGGGAATATCGTAGTTGACGACGTGACTGATTCGATCAACGTCGAGACCCCGTGCAGCGACATCGGTTGCGACGAGAATATCCAACGATCCCTTCTTCAAACGCTCAACCGTTTGTTCGCGGTGATTCTGTGCCATGTCGCCGTTCATCGCCGCAGCCGCGTACCCCCTTGCTTCCAGTTTCTCAGCAAGCTCTGCTGTTGCGATTTTGGTGCGCACGAAAATGAGGACGGCATCGAAGGTTTCTACTTCGAGAATTCGGGTGAGGGCGTCGAGTTTGTGTAAGCCACTAACCTGCCAATAGCGTTGCCGAATGGTTTCAGCGGTGGCGGTACGCGCCTTGATCGAGATTTCCTGTGGGTCATGCAGGTGTTTTCGTGCAATGCGCTCGACCTGCTTTGGCATCGTCGCAGAGAACAACGCCATCTGGCGTTTTTTCGGAGTCTGTTCGAGAATCCATTCGACCTCTTCGATGAATCCCATGCGCAGCATCTCATCGGCCTCATCCAGTACCAGCGCTTGCAGGCCATCGAGCTTCAAGGTGCCTTTACGCATGTGATCCATCAATCGACCGGGCGTACCGACAACCACCTGAACGCCACGCTTCAGTTGGCGAATTTGACCGCCGTATTCCTGGCCACCGTAAATTGGCAACACGTGGAAGTCTTTCATTCGCGAGGCGTAGCGTTGGAAGGCCTCTGCCACCTGAATCGCAAGTTCGCGCGTCGGAGTGAGCGTCAACACCTGGACTTTGTTGCTGCGGACGTCGATGTTCGACAGCAACGGCAACGCGAATGCAGCGGTTTTGCCTGTACCGGTTGGTGCGTGGCCGAGTATGTCCTGGCCGTTCAGCAGTGGCGGGATGGCCTGCACCTGGATCGGCGTTGGCGTTTCATAACCGATCTCATCGAGCGCCTGTATCAGCGGCGCAGCAAGATTCAGGTCACGAAAACGAGTGGTGCCGGGGCCGGCAGTGGTTTTAGACATCGGGTCGATTTCATACATGGAGAAGTTACCGGCTGGGAGCCAACCGGAAGGCGCTGCATCATACCCTTCTCAGGCGTAAAAAGGGAGCAGCCGGCGGAAAATCGGAGAAATGGGTGACCGTCCAATCGTCCTACGGGAGTGTCGCAAGCATCCTCGCAGCGGCCTTGCCGACTTCGTTGTCGAGGCTCATTTGCGTAGCAGTCGTGAGTGCGGCCCGAGCTTCATCGATGTTGCCAAGTTCCTTGTTAACGAAACCCAGCGTTAGCCAGATTCTTTGGTTTGTAGGTTCGAGAGCGATGCCCTCGTCGAGTATGCGAAGCGCTTCGGTCGATCTGCCGAGATAGTGCAATGTGATGCCGAGATTATTGTGGGCGGTCGCGCTACTTGAGTCGAATGACAACAGGCGTTCATACTGCTCCGCTGCCTTGTCATATTGTTTATCCGCGAAATACATATTAGCCAGGCGATATATTTCCTCGGGATCCTGCGTTGTGTTCGCTGAAAAAGAAGTTAACGCGTCGAGCATGGGCGAGTTATTTTGCTCGTATTCATTTGTCCACTCCTGTATTTGCTCGGATTCGATTATCGTATTTTCAACGACGCCATCAGCGCCATCGATATAGAAGTGGCGCGTAAGCGCATATATTGTGACGCCGAATGCTACCTGGAAGATCGCAAGTACGATCCAGAATTTCGCGCTTTGATGCATTGTCATACCTCTATCTTAGCCGGGCCCGGATATTTATCCAGCCAGTTGAGGGTTTCGCTGATTAACTGGTTGGCGTTGCAGGCAGTCACGAAGTGATTGGGATCAGTGACAATGAGCTTCTTGTCTGTTTCGCGCGTACCGAGATTGTCATAGAAAGGTTGAATCGAGGTGTTGAGCGCGAAGAATGAATCGTAGCGCCCGTTGAACATGAAGATCGGCATGGTAACGCGGGGCAGGACGTTGAACGGATCGGCCATTGGTTGCACATCCTGCATCATCAGGCCGCCTGCAAAATAGATACCGGTTTTTAGTCGATGCTCGATTGCCGATATTATCGGGCCCATTGCGCCGTTTCAGTTCGCCAAAGAGGCTTGGCATCCTATTCTTACTCTCCCTGTAGCCGTTCGAAAGATAGCATCAAATCCGCGAAATTGCGCCCCGGCGGGGTTATAAGCCGTTGAAATTAAATAAATTGGGCGGTTACAGTTAATGGCGGCGGCGGGTAACGATTCTCTGTAAGGAGCTAATAGATCGGTACGCAAGTGGCACGATACTAGCTATGATTTCTCAAATTAGAAGAACACCGGAACCAAATTTTGGCACGGTCGAACTTTCGAATTCGTCGACATTGATTTACTTTGATCTATTCCCGAAATTAGCTGGCGCCTTGCTTTGCAGTTTCCGGTAAATGAATGCATGGATGAACGACGTACAGATAGCAGCGGCCGCGCAATGACTCATGACGGCGTTATAGCGAGAATCGGGTTCGGCCCTGTAGCTCGCCAGCGATGGCCACGGGTTTGTCGAGCGCTTGAGCTCATGGGGCAGTAGTAGTTTCGACTACGTTTTACTACTATACCGATTGACATCACAGGTATCCTCTACGGCATGCAAAAACCAAATATTCTAATCGCCGGTGCCGGCATTAACGGCCTGGTTGCAGCAAATTATCTGCAGCGTTCAGGATGCAGTGTGACGATGATTGAGCGAGCGGAACGGGTTGGTGGTGCTTGTGTATCTGAAGTCGCAACCGTAGATGGCGTGTCAGAGTGTTACGCACTTGGCGCATCGGTACTCGGTCTAATGCAGGATTTTGTTTTTGCGGAAACCGGTCTTGCGAATCGATTGCAAACATTCGTACCTGAGCATGCCAAATTCATTTTCTTCCCGGGAGATCGTGAACCGACCTGGATATATCGGGATCCGAAACAACTGGATCGTGAGCTGGCCAATAAATGGGGCGAGAAGGGCGACGTTGAATCATTCCGTGCGGACGAGGCGAAGGTTGTCAGCTTTTTACAAAACGGCTATGTCAATGCGACACCACCATCACTCGATGACGCGAACAGCATCCTTGGTGAGACGCTGACGGATTTGTGGGTTTCGGGTACTGCGAAGAACCTGCTTGATCACTATTTCACCAGCGAACGCAGCAAGATGTATATGGCGATGACTGTGACCGAAAGCGGGCCCGTCTCACTGAGTGATCCGTACTCGGCCTTCACATTGCCGTTGATGGATTCAGGATCGATTTTTGACGGCTACTATGGCTTCGTCAAAGGTGGAATTTGGCAGATCACCGAGGAACTCGGTCGAATTAATGCAGATCTCGGCGTCAAAGTGCATCTCTCCAGCAAAATCATCGCGGTCGATGCAGACAAGAACAGCGTGTTGTTCGAGGCGGCGGGTCGTGAAGAGGCGCTTGATTTTGATTGCCTGATCATGGGCACCGATCCGCTTACGGCGACACGTCTCCTGGGAAATTCAGAACAGATTAACAAAACCGAAGGACAACGATTTCGTGGCAGCAGTGGCAAGCTGAACCTGATGTTCAAAAACCCGATACGTTGGAAGTTCGGTTCGGACGCCAACGATTCTGACGCCACGTTTCGCTTTGTCTTTTCAGTGTCCAGTATCGACGAGTACGAGGAGGCGACGCTTAAAGTATTGGACGACAGCACCGATTATGCGCCCGGCTTCATGCAGGTTTACTGCGAAGGTGCGGCCATGCGCCATCTCAACCACGCGGAACCGTTCGATCGGTTGGCTGTGTTCTTCAAGAACCTGTCTCTGGGTGAGCATGGCGCCGATTTGAGCAACGTCGAAACGCAGGTCAGGGAAAAGTTGTTCGAGCACATCGAGAATCCGCAAGACTGCGTTTGGACGCGCCTTTTGACGCCAAAGGATTTGCAACAGCTTTTCCATTTTCCTGGCGGTAATCTTGACCACACCATGCTAACCGGTGGGCAAACGTTTTTTGACCGAACCTACGCAGACGATCCTGCGACAAGCTTCTATCGTTTCGGCAGCCTCGACAATGTCTATCTCTGCGGGTCTGGCACCTATCCTTGCGGATCTGTTACCGGTACTGCCGGTTACATGTGTGCTCAACAATTGCTGCGTCACATCGAAACAGGTTGATATTCAGGCGCAATAATCGATCGTCGTCAATTCGTGACGCCGTGGGATAGGGCGTAATGATCCTGGTTGCTTTGTTATCGACGCATGTTGTAAGTCGCATAGATCATCAAATACTTGAATGGTTTGGTTCGATCGTGCACTTCGGCGACTGCGGCGCCAGGCTCATTCCTTGCAAGCACGAAACTGAAGCTCACGGTTTTAAATGCTTCCCAGTCCATATACCAGTTGATCTCTCTGGCCAGGTTCCTGGAATTCACGCCACCCTGGTAGGAGCCGGGTTGATCCAGCTTGTAGTCGACAAAGACGAGGCCCGTACTGATCTTGTCGGTGGCTTGCAGATTCAGGCGTAATAAATGCGTCTTCAGGTTCGAGTTGGACAAAAAATATTCACCGGCGATTTCGCCCTGCCACCAGGTACCCCAGTCTCTGAAGCCCGGAAACAGCGGATCGAAGTTTTCATTCGCATTGGTGTTCGGGTCATCACCTTCGAAAAATGCGTAACGATATTCGAGTGCAGGTTGCCATGGACTGTCGCCGAACGTGTATTTGGTTGTGACGTACCAGGCGTGTGAATCCAGCGCATCACCATTGTTTTCCCGCGCAATCTCCGCTTCGATAACCAGTGGCGCCGCGAAGGGTTTGACGAAAGCACGGACGTTGTAAATCTGTGCACCGTTCAATTGAGCCCGGCTCTGATTCGCATCAATTTCAAAATAGGTAGCGCCAATGTTCCATTTGTCATCTGTCGAAAGCCACTCATAATTCGCGCCCGTGATGCTGGTTTCTGCTCCGGACTCCGGGCTCTCATCGCGGTCGAGATAGAATGCTTCAATAGTATGACCGGACCTTCGATACTGGATTCGGGCTCCGGGCGCCCAGGCCGTGCGCGGATTGCTCCAGTAACCGCCGCGCGACCCACCATCTGCATAGCCGTCGCTGAGCAGGTAGCCGTGACCAAGCTCATAGCTGTAACGACCCGCCGTCATTTCGAACTGACCATCGCTGACAGAACCCGTGCGAAAACCGATATACAGGTCATCAAAGTCAGCCGAATCGGCAGCTCCACCGCTGATTTCTGGCGCACCGTTGTCAGTGCGAACATACGCCCAGCTTGCTTTGCCAAACCAAGTGGCATCGCCAGATTGCTTTTCCAGCTCTAGCCACGGCTTGATAAAAAATTCCAGCCAGTCTTCGCCTAGATTTCCCGACGGATCGGGTTTTCGATCGACATACAGAGAGTCGCGAAAATTAAAGTAGCCAGCACCGGCGGTGATTCCATAAGACCAGTCAATGTCTCGCGCTGATTCTTGGGCTGAAGTTGGAATAGATAAAACGAGAAAAAACAACAAGGTAAAGTTATTAGTTAATGTAATTTGTTTCATCGTGATTTCTAAATTCATTCTATAGCGCCTGAATTTTCTTGCACCTGGTTCTGGCAGGTTATGCAATTCTTGCTGGTACACCATTTGTTAGGGCAGTCGCTCCGAAATCCATTCGATCAGCCGCAAAATTCAGATTCGGGTTGTGATCAATAAGATCGGTCGTGTGCCCTTCATCCGGGAACACCCAGATTGATACTGTCGTCGTGTCCTCTAAGATCGATTCGAAGCGATGCGATGCCTGTTGTAGCCATAGCCTCGGCCATCGTGGCGTATGCTTTGCGATCGCCGGCCGCTTTGTGTAACAGAAGTGCAATTGCCTTCAGCGGCGTGTTTTGCGGGGATGTCAGATCGCCGACAAGTGTCCAACCTTCGCTGCCAATTTCAACGCGAACATCATCCGCCTGAGCCGGCACGACTGCGGTAAGAAACAACGCAATGATATGTCCTTTGCAAAGCCTTACTGATTTCATCGGGCCTCCTGCCGGGCGAACACGTGATTAGTATGCGAGAACGCGCGATCCGCAGCAAACACCAATCACGATTCTGTTGAGGGTAAGTTGCAGTGCTGGTCGTGGTTTCCGCCGCTAAAGTGACAGCGAATTCCGCATGGCGGTCGATGTATCGTGGCCTGCGGAGTTTTCGCCTGCGGTATACTTGATGGTTGAAATTGGATTATTGCGGCCGGAAAGTGCGCGAACATATAGAGGATAATGATGTCGCGAATGCCGTGCTATTCCTTATGTTCCGACAAAGCATCTTTTGTGATCGGCACGTCGCTGTGTGTTGACGGCGGTAAGACGGCGCAATAATTAGCAGAATTGTGGCTCCGTAGTAGTATTGTTGCTACTTGCGTTCATCTGGGTAGTTGAGCGCTTTTCGGAATTGTTCCTCGCCGCATATAGAATTCGTCGGCACGCCTGGAAATTACATCCGTATCAAACTGAACGCCTTTCAGCACCACGGTGTCAGAGATAAGGCACTGGAATGAGAAAAGATGGCAGAGGATGGTGTTGATATTGCCGCCGAACGTCTTTGCGCAGCGGGTATAAAGAATGTAATTACGCGGACGGTTTATGTTTAGCATGTCCCTCATTGCCCGACTGCTTTAGTATCGTCATCAATATTTGAAATAGTTGTTTTGAGGGCCGAACATGCGCAAGATTTTTTCCATAGTTACTCTTCTCTTGTTGAGTACGTCGGTATTGGCGCTTGATGAGCTGCGAACAATCACAGTACATGGCACTGGCTCGTCCAGCGTATCCCCTGATCGAGCCAGCGTGCAGATGTCGATCGTTGCCAGAAGTGCCACGGTGAGTGCAGCGCAAGAGGCGGCCGCCGCCGTTACGGCGAAGGTTTTGGACATGTCCGGTAAGTTGGGCATTGATCGGGAGCGGATTGATACCACAGGTTCGTCAGTGCGTCCGGATTACCGCTGGAACAGGGAGCGTGAGGAGCAGGAGTTGCGCGGCTTCGTGGCCCAACGGCAAATTCGGGTCGATGTCCGTGATCTTGAAAAACTGGGAGCGCTGATAGAAGGTGCGGTCGAGGCTGGCGTTAACCAGGTATCGCCGCCGCAACTGGACAGCAGCAAGCGCCGTGACAGTTATCGTGAAGCCCTCGATGCGGCAGCGAAGGACGCTCAGGCGAATGCTGCGCAACTGGCGAAATCGCTCGGTGCGAAGCTCGGCGACGTACTGCAGATTACAACGGTCTCACAACCAGCCCCGCCGATGCCGATGATGCGTATGGCGATGGCAGAGTCCGTGGAGTCTTCGGCGCCGGAAACTTATAACGCCGCGAACCTGAACTTTGAGGCGACGATTACCGCTGTTTTTGAATTGCTTGAGTAACCCTCGGGTAGGGGAACCAGCACGATGCCCTGAAATCTTTTGCGCTCATCGTCGCGCGAACCAGTAAACCGGCAGATAACAGGTATAAATAGCCGCTATCAGGTACGGCATCGAGGCATTACCGAGCAAGTCCATTCCCGTGCCGACGATAAGGGGTCCGAACATTGTTCCGGCACCCCACATGCCGGTGAACAAGACACTCGCTGATGCCAGTTCCGCGCCACGAAAGCGCTGCCCGAGCAAAATCACGCCCATGGCATAGATCATTCCTTCGATACCGCCCAACGTAAACACGAAAATTGGTCCGCCGATTCTCATGGCAATCAATTGCGGCAGGATGACAAAGCCGGCCACTGTCATCAGGAGGCAGGCGTGTAACAATCGCTGCCGATTCACGTGATCCGCGAGCCAGCCTAAAGGTAGCTGTATAAATACGCCGCCCATGCCAAACATCATTAATAAAGACAAGCTGCGCGCCTCTCCCAGGCCGATATGAATTCCGAACAAGGGAAAGAAAGCGAGAAATGACTCGACTGCCGCCGCGTAAATCAGGTTAAGCATCATTATTTGCGGGAGGAGACGGAAGATCCTGCGGAGACTGGGATGATCCATTTCCTCGTTGCTACGACCATCGTCGCTCAACCAGAACAGCGGCAGGCTCGCGACGATAATAATAGTTGCGGTGACCACGAATGGTGTGACCCCGACGGAGCCCGTCGCGATCAGGACGAGTGGACCAAGCGCAAAACCGGCCGCACCGGCCGATCCGTAAATGCCGATTATCCGCCCGCGCCAGTTGTCGTCGACAAGCTCGTTAATCAACGCCTCGCTTGCCGACCACAGCATCGCAGCAGATGCGCCGAGCAGGAAGCGCAATGGAAACCAGAGATAGACATTTTGAAAAAGGCCGAGCGTGACCAGGGTTATCGCAGCGAGCAACGTTGCCAGTTGCATAAGGCGCCCGGGACCAATGCGCATCATCAGCCGTGGCACGAACGGTGCGATCACCACGCCCGCACATGCCTGAGCGACGATGTTAAAGCCAATAGCGGTTTTACTGATGCCCTGAGTATCAAGCACCAGTGACATCAGGGGCAGGGTCAAGCCATACACCAGGTTGACCACCACCATCGATGCGATTACGGCGATCAGGCTCCGATTGCGATCGGAAAGGCTGTAATTGAAGGCTCCCATATTGATGATTGCGTCCAGACCCTGGTTTGTAAGCGAAATATTCTCGCATTCGCCATCGTGATTCTGAAACCGGTTTCCACAACGTGGTATGGGTGGGTATAGGTGGCAATGGTGCGGGGTCATGTATTCGCGGCTGAAGCCGCTCCCACAAATTACTGCTAACACTTGAGAACATGCCAGGTTTAAGAGAATCAGTGGGAGCGGCTTCAGCCGCGAATGCAGGACCTACGGGACAGGGTCTCCCGCAGGTCGGGTCGTGATCTGGCGTTCGACCCCTATTCACCGACCTCTGCCGTCGAGAACTTACTTCATATACTGAACCGGCTTCTCTTATCCCCGGCGTGAGGTCTACACTAAGAGTACGGCAGGCGCTTATTACGGCGTTAAATATGAGTAAACGGCGGGGCAGTTTATGAAAAGAAAAGACCGTGAACTGGGGATGGATCGTGACATTACGCGACGTGATTTTCTGAGTGGCGTCAATATCGCAGTAACCGGATCGTTGTTGGCGACACCGTTGACGCAGGCGCTTGCCGCGCTGGAGGAGTCAGCCCGCAGCGTGTCTGAGCAAATGATGCCAGGCTATTATCCGCCGACTCGTGATGGCTTGCGTGGCAGTCACCCCGGCTCGTTCGAAGTCGCACATTCATTGCGCGACGGTGCGCAGTGGAATGACGCGGATATTTCCGAGGACACCGGTGAAGACTACGATCTGGTCGTCGTGGGTGGCGGCATCAGCGGGCTCGCGGCCGCCTACTTCTATCAAAAAGAGGCCGGCCCGGATGCGAAAATTCTCATCGTCGATAATCACGACGACTTTGGCGGACACGCGAAGCGCAACGAATTCCATTATGAAGGGCGCATGCTGGTAGACCTCGGTGGCGCAGAATATATCGAGGCGCCCTGGGGGTATCCCGACAACGCGGCAGCATTGCTTAAGGATCTTGGCGTCGACGTCAATCTTGCGCAGGAGGTCTTCGATCACGATCTCTATCACTCGCTGGGTCTGCGGGGTGGCGTTTTCTTTGACAAGAAAACCTTCGGTGAAAACCGGCTGGTTGCTGGTGCTGACGACATTGAGCCTTACGATGATGAGCCTGCCTACGTGACATTGCCGTCCGAACTCGCCAATGGTATTGGCGATAGAGATGCGGTGTCGGCTTTTCTCGATAATACGGCGCTTTCCGAAAAGGCGCGCGAGGAGATTCTGGCGTTGTTCTGCGGGGGGCGGGATTATCTTGCAGGCAAGTCCAAGGAAGAAAAAATAGCCTTACTCAACGCTATGAGTTATCTCGATTTCCTGACGGAGGTTGTCGACGCGGATCCGGAAGTCATCAACTTGTTGTCGATGTGGCGCGCCAGTTATATGGGAAACGGTATTGATTTGTCGCCCGCATTTGATGCACTCCGTTACGGACTCCCCGGTGCAGCCGGCCTTGGTCTGGAAAACGAGGTGCGTCGCCCACACGAGTTATCCGGACACAATTACAGAGAAGATCTTCATTTTCCGGACGGCAACGCATCGGTCGCTCGACTGCTGGTGCGTCGACTGATTCCAGGTGTGGCGCCCGGTAATTCGATGCACGATATCGTTGCGGCGAAGTTCGACTACACCCGTTTGGATGAAGCGGGGTCGCCGGTCCGATTGAGACTGAATGCAACAGCCGTGCATGTGGCTCACGTTGGAGATTCGAATTCCGCGAAAGAAGTCGAGGTGACCTACGTGCAGGACGGTCAGGGAAGACGGGTTAAGGCGCGAAACTGCGTTCTCGCTTGTTACCATTCGGTCATTCCTCACTTGTGCCCGGAGCTGCCACAAGCGCAAAAGGAGGCGCTTGGTCGGACGATCAGAATGCCGCTCGTTTCTATAAACGTTCTGGTCAGTAACTGGACAGCATTCGAGAAGCTGCGGATATTTTCGGCGTACTGCCCCGGCAGTTACTTTTGTGACGTGCGACTGACCTATCCGCTTCGTTTCAAAGATTACCAGTCTGCACGCTCGACGGACGAACCAATAACAGTTCATATGTATCGCATTCCGTTGCCCGGCGAGTTGCCGGCGGGCGAGCAGTTCCGGGCTGGCCGATATGATCTGCTCGGTACATCATTCGAGCAATTCGAGCGAAATATCCGCGAGCAGCTCGGTGCAATGCTTGGTGGTGGTGGCTTCGATCCCGGGCGCGACATCAAGGCCATTACGGTTAATCGCTGGCCACACGGCTATGCAGTCGGTTACGACGCGGAGAGTGACGATATTCATTGGTTCTCGACCCCATGGCCCGACGAGAAAAAAGCCTGGTTAAAGGGTCGGGAACGATTTGGACGCATCGCGTTTGCGAATTCGGATGCTGCCGCAAGCGCCATGACAGAATCGGCGATCGAGCAGGGTTATCGCGCCACTCAGGAGATATTGGACGAACAATGAACTCCTTCAAGACTGCACATCGAAAATCGCTTGATCATCCACAGGAGTTCTGGGCAGAAGCCGCTGCCGGTATCGACTGGGAGACGCGCTGGGATCGCGTTCTCGACGATACGCGAGCGCCGTTCTATCGCTGGTTTACAGGCGGGCGACTGAATACCTGTTACAACGCGATTGATCGCCATGTCGAGGGTAGTCGTGCGGAGCAAACTGCGATTATTTACGACAGCCCGATGACCGGCAGCAAGCGCACGATTAGCTATCGAGAATTGCGCGATGAAACTGCACTATTTGCTGGCGTGTTGGCGGCCAATGGCATTGGCAGGGGCGACCGGGTCATCATTTACATGCCGATGATTCCTGAGGCGATCATTGCCATCATGGCTTGTGCGCGAATCGGGGCCGTTCATTCTGTTGTATTCGGCGGTTTTGCTGCTAACGAGCTCGCTACTCGCATCGACGATGCGCAACCAAAGGCGATCGTTTCGGCATCCTGTGGCTTAGAACCGAACAAGATTATTTCGTACAAACCGCTGCTCGATCGGGCGATCAAATTGTCTTCCCATAAACCGGATTCCTGCATCATCTTGCAACGGCCCGAGGAGAAGGCGGCGCTAACTGTGGGCAGAGACATCGATTGGCACGATGCGGTGGCTGCTGCGAATCCACATGAATGCGTAATTGTCGATGCAACCGATCCTCTTTATATTTTGTATACCTCCGGAACGACGGGGGAGCCCAAAGGTATCGTGCGCGACAATGGTGGGCATGCGGTAGCGCTCCACTGGTCGATGAAAAATATCTACGGTGTGGATCCTGGTGAAGTGTATTGGGCAGCATCGGACATCGGTTGGATTGTCGGGCATTCCTATATCGTTTACGCGCCACTTTTGCATGGCAATACAACCGTATTGTTTGAAGGAAAACCGGTTGGAACACCAGATGCAGGTGCATTCTGGCGTGTTGCCGCGGAGCACAAGGTTGCCTGTATGTTTACGGCGCCGACGGCATTTAGGGCGATCAAACGCGAGGATCCTGAAGGTTTGTTAGCCAGTGACTACGACTTGTCTCAGTTGCGTGCCCTGTTCCTCGCTGGTGAGCGCTGTGATCCGGACACACTGCAATGGTCGGCGCAGAAGCTTAACGTGCCGGTGATAGATCACTGGTGGCAAACGGAAACCGGGTGGGCTATTGCATCAAACTGTCTCGGTATCGAAGCGCTGCCGGTCAAAGCCGGATCTGTGGCCTGTGCAGTTCCTGGCTGGGACGTTCACGTGCTCGATTCGGATGGTGCAGACGCTTCGCCGGGGCAGGTCGGTGCGATTGTGTGCAAGCTCCCAATGCCACCGGGAACGTTGCCGGGCTTATGGCAGGCGAATGATCGCTACAGGCAATCCTATCTGGAAAAGTTTCCGGGTTTTTATGAATCGGGAGATGCTGGATACCTCGACGGGGATGGCTACCTCTATGTGATGTCGCGCACTGATGACATCATTAACGTTGCCGGCCATCGGCTCTCGACGGGTGCTATCGAAGAAGTACTCGCAGCACATGCGGATGTCGCGGAGTGTGCTGTTATTGGTGTTGCTGACAGTCTGAAAGGGCAGTTGCCGGTGGGCTTGCTGGTATTGAAAACGGGTGTGCGAAGCAGTCCGGAGGATGTTGTTGCGGAAGTGGTCAGTATGGTTCGAGAACGGATAGGGCCGGTTGCTGTGTTCAAAAAAGCGGTTGTCGTAGCCGGTTTGCCAAAGACGCGCTCAGGGAAGATATTACGCGGTACGATGCGCAAGATTGCCGATAGTGAGGAATACCGGGTTCCGGCGACGATCGAAGACCCGCTGGTGCTTGATGAGGTCAGTGAAGCGTTGCGGGCGATAGGTTATGCGGGTGATCTTGACCGGTGATCGCTTTGGGGCGAAGAAATCGCGGCTGAAGCCGCTCCCACGGTTCATTTCGGGCAGTGGATTGAAATCTAGACTTTTTCTGTTAGTTCGCTAACTGCACGGTGTGCTTCCTCGATTGCTGATTCGGTCATTGCATTCGATGCTGCATCGGTCGCGGCTATGCTGATGTTTCCAAATGGTTTGCTGGCTGTTGCCCAGCTGCGTTCTTCTTCGGGCCACTGCTTTGGTTCGAAGGCGACGCGGTCTGTTATCGGATCGACTCCATAAGCGTAGCCATGTGGCCAGCGGTTAACCGTGATGCCGGCGATATCCCTTGCCGGGTCAAACCCGCCCGGGCCGAGCATCCGGCCAAGTTGATCGCGAATATTACGTTCAAATGTTTCGAATGATGTAGCAAGTAAGTTTCGTTTGCCGGCAGTGAATTGTTCGCGAGCACCAAGGCCGGGCTCGCCTGGCACCCTGGTCAAGTGCAGGATCATTGGCTCGTCGGGTGATTTCGGGAAATTGTAGTCGCCCAGACTGACCGGGAAATCGAGCGCTACGCCACTGTGATAGCTGCCGGGGCAACTTGCTCTGTGGAAGCCTAGTTTTACAAAGCTGGTCCAGTTGCGGATTAGTACATTTGTATAGACCAGTGGGGCGCGCACCGATTTACCGAGTAGCTCCCGTTGTGCTTTCGGCATCTCGGGGCACAGGTTGGGAATGATGGCGTGGTAACACGCCATGACAACCTGACCTGCCTGAACACGCCGGGCTTCTCCATCTCGCACGTACGTGATTTGCACAGGGTTTTTCGTATCATTGTCAACATGCTGCGCGCGAACTACCGTACTGTTGAGGCGAATGCGAACCGCAGATTTCGGACTATCCAGGCGTTGATAATTGAAACGCGCCGTAACGATATCTTCCATGTCATTGCCCGGCGCAACGCCAGGAATAATGCTGCGGACGAGCAGCCTGGCAACTGATGCATTGCCATCGGGGAAATGAAAAATAAAAGGTTCTTCCTCTTCATCGTCGTGGGATGAAGTGTGCAGGTCCAGACCTGCAAAGCCCGGGTAACCGTTACTCCAGGCTGTCCTGGAGGGTACCGCGTCGATTCCAACGGCCCATACACCTTTTGAGTGTGACTGCATGACCTTCAGAACTTCATCGCCGAAGCCGCCACGTTCCTTTAGATAGGTTTGGTAGTCGGTATGAATGAGGTAATCCAGGCGCTCCGCCGGCGCTATGTCAGCGAGGTAATGATCTTCATCGGCAAGTAAACGGCTCAGGTCAGCCTTGCCTGCAGCCGACAACGGGATTTGCTGCAATACATCCGCAGTGGTCAGGTCACCGACTGCCAGGTGATCGCTGCCGAAAGTTTCCTTATCGAAGAATACGCCGCGCGACAACCCCAGCGAGCTATAGAGATCCGCGTCATAAGCAGTGTAGAAACGTTGTGTATTGATACCAAGCTCACGGATGAGTCGCTTGGCAACGTCCGGATAACCGCTCGGTGCCTCGAGCGACATCGTTCCGCCATAGCCAATCATAAGGCGGCCATCGATCTCGAACTCATTGCGCTTGGCGTGCCCGCCAAAATCATCGTGGTTGTCCAGCAGCAATATCCTGGCGTCGTTCCCCATGGTTTGCCGGTAAAAATATGCGGCCGACAGGCCGCTAATGCCTGCGCCGACGATGACGAGATCGAACTCTTCACCGGTGTCCCCGGCTTCCCACGTTACACCGTCTCGCGCCATGTGTGCGACGGTGAACGAGCCGGGATGTGAACCGCGCATGCCAGACAGTTCTGGCGGATAGTATCCGGCCAGGTCCTGTGCACCGACATCCTGAGCGACAGCGGAGGAGGGCAACAGTGACGCACCAATCGCCACACTGACGCCATTTAGAAAATCGCGGCGGGAAATATCCGCGTTCATGCCGAGTTGACGATCTTTTACATTCATTGGCTATCAACCATTCTGGTGTGTTTCGTAACGCACTGTCTCTCCAGTATAGCTGTTGTTAATCTGCGTATGGCGATTGTCGATCAACCGAGGCGGACAGGAGTCCGAGAATCTCCGGGTTGATTCATTTTGGCAACGGCAGTGTCAGCGAGTCCCGATCGCTACTCACGTTGATCGAGATAGCTTATTGCTTTTCGAAAATCTTTCGTGCCTGGTGTTTTATGCGCCATTCCCGGGATGCCCATCAAATGAATATTGCATAATCCGACGCTTGGATATTTCCGGTAAATGTTCTTGGTGAGGTCATTGTTGAAGTCGTCCTTTCCCGTGACGAAAACGTAGCGATTGGCCTTAACCTGATCATAGAGCACAGGCAGATTTATCTTCCAGTGCAAAACACCACAGATGTATATCGCGCCCTTGAACAGGTTGGTAAAATCGATGGCAACCATGCTGGCACTTAACCTGATCGTTACCGCGATTCGAGATCAGGGAATTCCGGAAGCGTTCCTCATCGCATATCCTGGTCACTACATAGCCATTGCTGCCGTTGGCATAGTTGTGAAGAAGCGGCTCTATGACCTGGTGGCGACCTGGTATATGGCCAGCACCATGGCGATGTGGAGTTTTGGCGTTCAGGGTTCGCTTTTTTGATGTGCGGTTTGCTGATACCCAAATACAGATTCGTGCATCGAGTGGAATAAGGATCGGCAATGATCGCGCGGTTAGCCTATCCGGTGGGCGTGAAACCAGCAGGAATTTCAAATTGTTTGTCGGACACTTTTTTCGATTTGATCTTTGTGGTTTCTGACTCAAAACGAAACAGTCGCACGGAACCGGTCACCGGTAATTCCTCCGCTGCAGGTTCCTCTTTTTTCTTTTTGCCAAATGCACTGAACAAACCTTTTGCGATCGCGCCGCCTACGGCGCCACCGGCCGCACTGCCTACGCCCTGTGCGGCTGCGCCGCCAGCTGCATCTGACAAGGACTCACCAAAAACATTCTGGTTCGAGAGCTGCTGGCCGTCCGCCATCGTGCATTCATCACCACCAATTTCCAGCTGCATGGCGGTCTTGACCGGGTATCCCTGTGTCTCCCCAGATTGCTTTTCAATCTCGTCCCAGCCCCGTCCGTACTGGCTGAACAACTGCATCATTGACGGCATTTGTTCCTGGCCCATCAGTTCCTGTAAGCCCAGTTTTTCTCCATAGCTTTGCCAGAATGCCAGTGCCTCATCTCCGCCCGGTGCCTTTGGTGCCAGCCATTGCTCCAGGGTCCAGGTCAGATCACAGGATTTTCCGGTTTCCGCATCCAGGCAGGTTTGCGTTGCTGTGGTGATCGATTGTTGAGATTTGAGGCCTGCAATCTTCTCCTTCACACCGAGTGTTGTTACCACGGTCGCATCGGACCACTCGCAATTATCCTCTGCTACAGGCAAGGCTGTACCACCCGGCTGGCCCGGTTCCTGTGAGTCCTGCATTTCCTCCATTTGCTGTAACGCTTGTTCGGTTTGAGCACGCATAGCGGCAAATGTCGTTTCCGAGTAACGCTCTTTCTTGTAATCAACATTAATGACCCGTTCTTCATCGAGCCTGACGATGGTCGTGGTCTTGCCAATGCCGCCGGCAAAGGTTCGCATCATTCCCGATTTGAACTCCAGATCGCTGTCCGTACGCGACTTGTCTGTGGCTATTGCGGTAACGGTCGTGCCATGCATTGCGGCCATGCTCATTGCGCCACCTGCGTCGACGTTGAATTTTTGTTCGATAGTCACGTCAGCGTATGCCACCGCAGTCAGACTGAGTGTGCAAAGAAGAGACCAGCTGAAGGTAATGATTTTGGTGCTCATTTTTCGAATTCCCCTGATGGAAGCAAGTTCGCTGAAACTGATTCCTGTTTTACCACAACGGCACGGAGATTAGTGATGGTTCGAGGTAAATTGTTCGAGCGGAAAACCCGGTGCTCTGTCGTTCTAGGCGAAACCGCCTAACAATTTCCGGGTGTCGCCTAAAAACTTGCGCAATGTGCCCGTGATTAACACAAACTCTGCATCCATTCTTGCGAGGGGGTCATTGTCTTCTTCGCTTTCATCGTCCATGCCGAGAAAGTGCAGTTTGCTGATCACGCCGTTTTCGTCCAGCAGGCAGCCCATGACGTTGTCGTACTCGATAGCGAGGTGTGTCAGGTGCATACCGTTTGCGACATGATTGCGAATTGTTACATCGCTCAGGTCGAAATTGCTCCAGCGAACGATTGAACCGCTGTCGGCGGCATCCTGCATGCGGCATTCGCGGCCCGCGGCGAACTGGTCGGGAGCGTCGCCGAAGAAGATTTTCGTTAGTAATTCGTTGACTGGTTTTTTGTATTGCAGCGGACGAATTTTCAGGCCGTCGAAAGGAGCGCTCAGGCGGCGAATGAAGCGTTCTGCCGCCGTGGACTGTGCGGCGTCTATGCCGATGACTTTTTCTTTCAGGTCTACATAGCCCCAGACCCTGTCGGATTTGAGCATGGCTTTCGGTAACAGTTCATCGCGGGTTTCTGCCTTGAGGCGGCGTTTTTCTCGTGGACTTGGGGCTTCCTGCATGCGGTTGCGGAAGTCTTCAATACGGGTTTCGAGCGCTTCATTGATCACGGACGGGGGGAGCATACGCGACTGACTGCGCAGCTTTAGGAGATCTGCGCCGTTTACGCGTCGCGCAAGGAGGTTGCCCGTCTCCGGGTCGACGGGAACCCAGCCTGAGCTGCGTTCCGTCAGGGGGCCGCAGGGGCTGAAGGCCGCTTTTTCGAGTGCTTTGGATAATGCTTTTTCTGAGTCCGGCCAGTCACTTTCCAGGCGGTAGTAGCGGATATTTCTGAACATTTTGGTTATTCACAGCGGGTGGGGCGGCGCAGTATCTGTTTTTTCATTGGCGAAGTCACTATTGATGTTTTGCGCAGAGTGTGGGGCTTCTGGAGCTCTGTCCGCGGGCACCATTTAGCACAAATTGCCATATGAGCATTCTTGTGCAAGTGCTATGATTTTACTATTGAAATGGATCGGGGGGTCGGTCTTGAAAGCTGAGCTGTTGCAAGGATTCTACCTGGGTGATCTGCTCATTGAACCTCTGAAGAGGAAAGTGACGGGGCGCGGTATTTCCGAGCACCTGACACCAAAGGCAGCGGAAGTTTTACTACGGTTGGCTAGTTCTCCGGGATCGCTGGTAACACGCGAGTTTCTGCTGGAGAAGGTCTGGGGCGAAGGGCGCGGCTCGCCAGAAGCGCTGAGTCATGCCATTAGCGAAATCCGGCACGCGCTACACGATTCGGCAGGTGATCCGAGTTACATCCAGACGTTGCCACGGCGTGGCTATCGATTGATTCTCGAGCCGCAGCTATTGGACACTTATACGTCGAGCACCGTGATTGGTGTTGGTAACGACTCGTCGATTACTAATCTGGGCTTGCTGGAAAATCTACAACAGCGCGGCGTACTGGAAGCCGGCCTGGCCTATTTAATACTTGGCTGGCTGCTCATCCAGGTCGCAGATGTGGTTTTCGATCAGCTCTTCCTGCCGCAATGGGCAAGTACTTTTGTCACCGTACTGGCGATTGCGGGGTTCCCGATCGTACTTGCACTATCGTGGTTTCTCGAATTTCGCGAAGGGCGGGCAGTGGTCGATACCGGCCCGAACAGTCGCAACCCACGACGACGATTCACGCGCACCTATTTATCTGTTGTGGGCGCACTCTTTATTGCGTCAATACTTGTCTTCAGTTACGACCGGGTAGTCGGTCTTCCTATTGACGTGACGACGCCGGCTATCATAGTGGCAGAAGAAGAACAGCTGCCAGTTGAACCTAACTCAATAGCGGTTCTAAAGTTTTTGAATATTGACGGCAGTGATCAGACTGAGATATTTGCCAGTGGCTTCGCCGAGGAAATGATTAATCGACTTGCCCGTCTGCCATCGATGTCAGTCGCATCCCGCGGTGACGCCTGGTCGCTTGGACCTACGTCATCTTCCGTTGATGTGCGCAGACGGTTACGCGTTGCTTATTACGTTGAGGGAAGCGTGCGATTGATTGGCGAGTCGCTAAGTGTCAACGTGAAGCTCATTGATTCAATGACCGGGTTCCAGGTGACCTCGAGGAGTTTCGACGAAAAAATAGAGAACTTCAACCTGGTGCAACGGGAAATCACCAATGTCACTGTCGCAAATATGCGCATTGCGCTGCCACCCGAAACACAGTCGATGCTGAATTCTATGTACGAAGAGGCTGATCTGGACGCGTACATTCTTTATCGCAGGGGTAAGGAGATGTACGATCGCCCACAGACGATCGTAACTGTTTCTGACGCGATCGAATTGTACCGGCAAGCGCTCGCGTTCGACCCTGATTATGCAGCGGCGCACGCGGGCTTGTGTGGCGCCTATGTTGAGCTGTATAGGCTCAGTAGCTCACCGGGTGATATTCAACTGGCGGAGACTGCGTGCTCAGCTGCGCTAACTTCAAACCCACGCCTGCACATGGTGTTCGCTGCGCTTGGTGACCTGTACAGACGGACGGGCCGAATTGCGGAAGCCGAAGTTGCGTTCGACAAAGCTTTAGCTATCAATTCGAACGACGTTCAGGCGATGACCGGGTTGTCGGAAGTTTATCGGCGCTTGCAGCGTCTGCCAGAGGCGGAGGAATTGCTAAGGAGTGCGATCGCCACGCAGCCCGGTAACTGGCGTGCCATAAACAGTCTCGGTGCATTTCTGTTCATTAGGGGTCGATACAGCGAGGCGGCAGACGAGTATGGAAAAATAGTGTTTCTTGATCCGGAGAATTTTCAGGCCCGCGGCGACCTGGGTAGTGCGTTGATCATGGCGGGAGAATTCGAGATGGGTCGGCAGGTGATGGAGGAATCACTGAAGATACAGCCAATTCAGCGTACTTACTCAAATCTCGGCGTAATCTACTATTATTTAGGAGAATTCGAAAAATCCGTTGTGACGCACCAGAATGCGGTGGATTTGACGCCGGGGCAGGCGCTTATGTGGCTGAATTTGGCGGATTCACTGCACCTTGCAGGGCAAGCGGAGGAGGCAACTATCGCATTTCAAAAAGCCAGGGATATCAGCATGAACATGCTTAGTATCGATTCCTCCGATAGTGAAGCGACAATTATGCTCGCCTGGTGCCAGCACATGCTCGGTGACAGTCAGGAAGCGCTTTTGACTGTGGAAAAAGGGTTAGAAATCGATCCGGGCGATCCGTATGGGTATTACTACGACGCGCTGATCCGGTATCAAACAGGAGACGAAGAGGCTGCTCTGCGGTCGTTGAAGGCTGCACTGGAAAGAGGATATCCGCCAGGATTGTTGGTGGCGGAGCCTTATCTTGGAGATATTCGGTCTGACGACCGTTTTCACGCCATCATTGTGGAAAGTATCGAATAAGCTAGTATTAAAGAAAAGCAAACAGGAGAATCGAAATGAAAAGATTTATTATTAGTCTGATTCCAATGTTCGTTCTCGTCAGCGCTTGTGCACCACAAGGGTCCGGTTTCGGGCTTGCCCGCGGCGAATTACCCGTAAAAAAACCATGTAAGGCTCCAACGCAAGTGCCAGCTTGTGCGGACAATCAATACAGTAAGAGCAGCGTCCTCACAATCACCGTAAACCCGGCCCAAGTGGTGGTTGCACCAAAAGCTGTATGTGTGCTCAGTCCCGGTGAGATAAAAGTGAACGTCAACTTCGCCGGTAGCCCAAAGAGAAATACGGTAAGAACGGTGCCTAAAGATTTTGCTGATTTGTGGGTATTCGGTGACAACCGGCAGGATGCTAGGAAATTTACGATAACGGTTGATGATTCTGTCGAGGAAGGGGACTACTCTTACGGTGTGGCGACGGTAGGTGCTGGTTGCATCGATCCAAGAATCTCCGTGAAGAGAACGTGATTTTGCTGTTGAGTATGTCACGCATCGCCGCACGCTAACCATGCGTGTATATTATAAGTAAGATTTGCGGTCGGAAAGGGCGTGTGGAGGTAGGGCTGCATGCTTTGATCGTGACCGACACGCAGGGGCATTCGACCTGTAATAATAAAAATAAAAGGGAAATAAGATGAATAAGAAAGTCTTTCTTGCGGTACCGCTGTGTTTGATCGTCTTGCACGGAACATCGCAAGTTACAGCGCAAGACAATTGTGTAGAGATGGACGTGCCGCCTGTTTGTCAGGGTGGTGGCCGCATTAATATCAACAATAATTCGCATAAAATTTCACCGCGAAATCTTTGTGCGTCTCCGGGAGACACCATTGAAGTCAAGGTAACGCCGGCGCGTACTCAGGCGAGCGTTTCTGGTAAGAGTGGCGGATGGCCGAATAAATCAGGCGAGTCTTTCACAATCACAGCGCCAGACGAAGGCGACTATGAGTACGACGTAATATTTGCTGACGGCACCTGTATTGACCCGAGGATTTCTGTCAAAAGGTGAGGCAGCCAGAAGTTTGACTGGAACTGCCTACGCGGGGTCGATCTTGAAATTGGTCAGGATTCGTCGGTCGGCCACGGGTTGGCGTAAATGACATCCACTATTTCGAGGGTGTCCCGGTCCAGGAGCAGGCCGACATTTTCCGGGATTCCTCCAATGGGAAGTACGCCAAGATTTGGATGGCTTCTTGTGTGTTTCTCAACCGCCTGTTGCACCTTTTTCTGTTCGTCGGGAGACGAAGGTTTAATAGCTTCTAGCGGCTTGATTTTCTCGCGAATATTTGCTGCGCCGTCTGACCATGGTTCCCAGTACTCTGGTCTGCGTTCGAGATCTGGCTGATTGTCAAACATCACGCTATCGAAATAACGCTGATATTCTTCAGGGTCTTCGGGGCGCCTTGCAAATACCTGCACAAGACCTGCGAAATGCTCTGTTTGTGATTCCTCAAAACGCATTACCAGTGGATCGATATGACTCTGCGCTACGAATTCTAGTCTGTCCATTGAGAAAACCAGGTAGTGCGGTTTTTCCTGGTACAGCGTATGTGCACCGTAGACAAGCGCGGCAATCTGCACCAATGCAATCACGGACAGGTCAAACTTTAAGCCAGGCTTGCCATGTTTGTAGACAATCATTGTTAACAGCGGGCCGAGCACCAGGTCGACGCCGATCAGCATGAGCATGATCGGCAGTACGCCAACAATGCCGAACGTTGGCTCCGGATACCAAAGCCAGTAGACGATACCAACCACGCCGCCAACCAGCAGTGCGCTGATCAGTAAATGAACCAGGGATGCCTTATATCTGCTCAATTATCGTGACTCGTATTCAAGAGACCACTATTTCAGCCTATTTTTTTGTAAATTTCCAGCGACGGGTTCTTGGTATTAATCCCGAAGTGATTTTGGCAGCTCAGAGGCGCAACGCTTGACTCTGGTTGTGATATTCAGTCGCTATTTATAGCGAATTGACAGGATTACCGCGGTTTTGGTTTGGTCGCCTGCCGCGAATTTAACTTCATCCTTCACGCATTTCTTTAGCAGGGCCCTGGCCATTGGTGAATCAATGCTGATTGCCGATAATTTGGCGTCCGTTTCGTCCGGGCCCACAATTCTGTAGGTATGGGTGTCACCTGTGTCATCGCGCACCTCTACGATTGCGCCGAAATAGACGGCGTCGCCGTTCGGCAGGTCTCTTACTATGTTTAATACGGGCAGGCGCTTTTGCAGATAGCGAATTCGATAGTCCAGGCCACCCAGCTCTTTCTTGCGGTAGATGTATTCGGCGTTTTCCGAGCGATCTCCCTCGGCGGCTGCAGCTGCAAGGGCTTTTACTACGTCGCGACGGCGCAGCCAGAGGTCTTTCAGCTCTTCCTGCAAGGCAGAGAAGCCTGCCGGTGTGATGTAGGGCGATGATTCCGGAGGAGGTGGACGCCAACGACCCATGTCATGCTTCCCAATTCAACAGTTGGAATTGCCGGCCCGGTAGTGAAACCGGGCCGGCTGTTTTACGCTGGTCTTTATCCGCCAGGCGCTATTTGGCAGCTTTGCGTTCCAGTGTTTCCTTGATGACGTCTTCTGCAACGTTTTTCGGACACGGTGCGTAATGCGAAAACTCCATCGAGAACTGTCCACGACCAGAGGTCATGGTACGCAGATGGCCAATATAGCCGAACATCTCTGACAGTGGCGCGTCCGCTTTGACGCGCACGCCGGTTGGACCTGCTTCCTGCGATTTGATCATCCCACGTCGGCGGTTCAGGTCACCGATGACGTCACCAACATGATCTTCCGGTGTGTAAACGTCGACCTTCATGATCGGCTCCAGAAGCTGCGGTGCCGCTTTCGGGATGGTTTGACGATACGCCGCTTTCGATGCGAGTTCGAAGGCCATAGCGGAAGAATCCACTGCGTGGAATGCACCGTCCTCCAACGTGATCTTAACGTCGAGCAGCGGGAATCCTGCGAGGGTTCCCTGTTCCATACTGACACCGAAGGCTTTCTCGATAGCGCTCCAGTATTCACGCGGCACATTACCACCCGTTACCTTTGATTCGAACTGGTATCCACTATTGGTCTCGCCAGGTTCAACGACGTACTCAATCTTGGCGAACTGGCCGGAACCACCCGTTTGTTTCTTGTGGGTGTAGGTGTCTTCAACGCGCTGCGTAATCGTTTCACGATAGGCTACCTGCGGTTTGCCCATGTCTACTTCGACACCGTGGGTGCGTTTGAGGATATCGACCTTGATGTCCAGATGCAGCTCACCCATGCCCTTGAGGATGGTTTCGCCGGAGTCCTCGTCGGTTTCCATATGGAATGACGGGTCTTCCTGAATCATCTTGTTCAGCGCAACGCCCATTTTTTCCATGCCTGCCTTGTCTTTCGGCGAAATGGCAATTGAGATAACCGGATCCGGAAACACCATTGGTTCCAGTGTTGCCGGCTTGTCAGGATCACACAGCGTGTGGCCGGTGCGGGTATTTTTCATACCCAGCAACGCGACGATGTCGCCCGCTTGCGCAGAATCAAGTTCTTCACGCGAATCAGCATGCATTTCGACAATGCGACCAATGCGCTCGGTTTTCCCGGTGAACGTATTCAGAACGCTCGAACCTTTCTTCAGGCGGCCGGAGTAGATTCGCGTAAAGGTCAACGCACCGTAACGATCGTCCATAATCTTGAATGCAAGTGCGCGTAAAGGATATTCAGGGTCAACCAACGCCTTGCCACCTGTGGCATTTCCTTCCAGGTCAATTTCAGGCTGTGGATTAACTTCCATCGGATTTGGCAGGTAATCGACAACAGCATTCAACACGTTTTGTACGCCTTTGTTTTTAAATGCCGAGCCGCAAAATGTTGGAAAGAAGTCGAGCGCAATCGTACCTTTGCGTATGCAACGTTTCAGGTCCTCATCAGACGGCTGTTCGCCTTCGAGGTAGGCTCCCATCAAATCGTCATCCTGGTCGAGAGCGGTTTCGACCAGCATCTCGCGATACTCCTCGACCTTGTCCTGCATGTCTTCAGGAACATCGTTGATTTCATAATTGGTCGGATCGTCGGAGCCATCCCAAGTCCAGGCTTTGCGGGTAACAAGGTCAACAACACCGATAAAATCATCTTCCGTGCCGATCGGCAAAGTCATAACCAGCGGGTTAGCGCCCAACACATCTTTAACCTGTTTCACGACACGATAAAAATCAGCGCCAACGCGATCAAGTTTGTTGACGAAAATAATGCGCGCCACTTTGGATTCATTCGCGTAACGCCAGTTGGTTTCTGATTGTGGCTCTACGCCGCCTGATCCGCAGAAAACACCAACACCACCATCCAGAACTTTCAGTGAACGATAGACTTCGATGGTGAAGTCAACGTGTCCTGGTGTGTCGATGATGTTAAGGCGATGGTCGTCCCACGTGCAAGTCGTGGCAGCCGATTGAATCGTAATGCCGCGCTCTTGCTCCTGGTCCATGAAATCGGTGGTGGCCGCGCCATCGTGTACCTCACCGATCTTATGGATCTTGCCGGTGAGTTTCAAAATACGTTCGGTGGTGGTGGTCTTGCCAGCATCCACGTGTGCGAATATGCCAATGTTTCTGTAATTGCTAAGTTCGGTCATGATCTGCTCGTTTATCCAAATGTTAAAAACGCCGCAGCGAACATTGTTGTCCGATGGGCGCCATAGTCCCAATCGCTCCTGCCCGGGGCGATCGAGGTTTTGCTCTCATTAGTATTTGCCTGTCTACGCAGGCTGGAATCCGGTTGATCTGGCACCCCTTATCCCGGGGCTGCCCGACCGGTCTCCATACGATCTGGGCGGGCATGATACCAGCGGATATCCGCCTAATCACCCCCGATTTAGCGTTTATATGAGAAAAAACAAGGGGTCTGATTTGATTGTCGCGGGATTGGGCGGCGATAACGGTCGTTCGCCACGTGAATTGGTCCTTTTGCGCTTTGATCGTTAGCAGGAACGGGCTCCTGCAGGAACGTGCCGGGGCAGGGGGTGTATCCCGCCCTGCCTGGTTATTAGTGCCGGTTTGCGCTCACAGCCACGTGGTCTAATTGTTCGTCGCCCTGCATCTGCTCAATCTTAAGTGCGGCATTGCCGTTTTCGGGGTCGAGCGCGAGCGATCGACGATAGTAGCGGATGGCTGCATCGTGATCGCCTTTTGCCATAAAAGCCTCCCCGAGAGCGTCGAGGGCGTTGGCCGAACCAGGGAATGTCGCGATGTTCAGCTCAAAGACCGAGATAGCCTTATCAATCTCGCCGGCCTGGAGATGCTGGTAGCCGCTGGCATTGATTGTTGATTCGACGATGTCCGCGGCTGGTTGGCCATATTGGCCCATGGCAAGAAACGCCACGCTGAGCCGCACCGGGTCCTGGGTCGCGAGGGCAGGTGCCAGTCGGTCCATGACTTCAGCCTCAGGCGCGTGTAGCGGCGCCGATTGTGCGATTCCTGCATATCCAGCAAGGATCGTCAGGGCGAATCCAAGTCGTAGTCGAATCATTTTGGTGCTCCAGCAAAGTTTCTTCAGGCGGTTTATACGGGATTAGATGCGCCCTGGAGCCAAATGGTTTCAATTTTTGTGAGAATGAGCGCAGGTTTGCTGCGGTCCAAATGAACGCAGGTTCGCTGTTGTCCGATAAACTTCAACCGAGGGAAAGTGCTTTTATGGTCTAGCGCTGTTTCGCGGCCGAGAAACGCGGCAAGATGCCGCTGCTACGAAAACTGCGCGGGCCCCGCAGGCGCGGCATCTTGTCGCGATTCTCAGTGGTGGTATTTATCTGATGCTGGTTCGAAATCTGTGGTGCGGCAGTGCATCGGGTTTGGATTTTACCGCTTAATTCAGTGCTTCGAATGTGTCGGTTTGAATTGCGTAGTGCTCCCAGCCGGAAAAATCGAAATGCCACCACTCGTACTCGTAGACATTGAAGCCTTCTGCTTCCATGGCATCGCGCAGGAGCTCCCTGTGCCACCTTTGCAATGAACTGCCACCGGGATAATGTGGGTAAGAGCGTGGCGACATTTCGTCATAGACGCCAACCATCTCAATCGGCATTCCCGTTTTCAGATCGTAGAGCGTCAGATCGATGGCGCAGCCGCGATTGTGGCGCGATCCCTGGGCGGGATCGGCTACAAAGCGTTTGCCTTCTTCAGGCGTCGCGTCCCAGAAAATCTTGGTGACATACCAGGGCCGGTATGCATCGTGAACCAGAAGTCCGTAGCCCTTCTTTTCCAGTCGCTCACCAATTCTTTGCAGGGCTTCAGCCGCCGGCCTCTGCAAAAAAGCCCTGGCAGATGAATAGACGGGTACGCCAAGAAAATTGTCATTTGAGGCATAGCGAATATCGAGTTTGATTGTTTCGCTGTAATTAGTGATGTCCACCAGGTCGGCTGCAAAAAACTCGCCATCCTCTGCAGGCGGTGTGGCGACCAGGGCCTCGCTCTCCAGGATGGAGACAGATTTAACCGGCGTGATCTGAAAGACATTACCGTCAATATTCCCGGTCGATCTGCGCGCAAAGCCGATTCCATTCAGGCTGGCATTATCGACTTTGCCTGTATCGTCTCTTTCGAAATCCAGTTGCTCGTTCGGGTACAGACCGTAGGGCGGGAACCTGAACTTGCCATCGCCCAGGTCAATCAACGGGTACTGCGTACCCCATTCGATAAGAGCATGCAGCTTGCCGTATTTTTCACTGATGTACAGAACGTTGTGATCAAAGCCGTATTCACCCACCAGGTCGGACCAGGCAGGATTAATAGGCTCCGGCATGCTCTTCGCAACGGGTTCATATTCTGTGCCCAACACTTTCACTGTTCCGTCGAGGAACGTGAAATCTTCGCTGTACGTCATTTGATCATCTATGACGACGCGATCGCCAATCTCCCGTAATCGCAGCGACAGGCCCCTGATACGCTCAACATACAGATCGCCAAATCGGTGGCTGATTTCGATTGTCTCGTCGCCGCTTTTATAAAGGCCGGTCATCTCCCGGACTTTCTCTACGGAAACCGATGTGGATATTTTATAGTCAGGTGCTGTTTTGTGGTCTTGTTTTGCCAGGAGTACACGCAAGGCGTGATCGGCAATCCTGTTGATCGCGCCATTAGCCATGTCCAGGTTAGTCGCCACCGCGACGCCGATCTTCCTGTCAGGTAATACTTTCAACTGCGTTGCAAAGCCGTAGATAGCACCGCCGTGCTCCACGGAACGCTCACCATCGAGTTCACCCAGGCCAAAGCCGATGCCGTAGGAACGATTACGACCGCTCTGGACTGTAGATTGTGGGGTCCACATTTGATCGAGTGTTTTTTCGCTAAGCAATCGCCCATCGCTTGCTTCGCCTCTCTTGATCAGTGCCCCCATGAAAAGAGCCAGTTCATTCATCGATGAATACATACTGCCTGCAGGTGACATCCCTAACTCGAATGTCGGTGCTACCGTCCGGTCACCCTGGTAACTCCACATGTAGGCCTCGGGCAAATTCCGGATCACGCCAGCATCCGGCGTAAAAGCGCTATGCGCCATACCCAGTGGATTCAGAATATTTTCTTTGAGCACGACGGCGAAAGGCCGCTCGGAAACCTTTTCCAGAACCCGACCAACGACCGCTATGCCGGCGTTTGAATATTGAACCTTGCTGCCCGGTGCATAAACGAGGGTTGTACTGTTCAGGCTCTGCACTGTTGCGGCCAAAGAAGGTTCATCTGTGACGAAGTAGTTACCGACAGGTGGTTCCCTGACCAGCCCCGACGAGTGACTCATTAGCAGTCGCAGCGTAATCGGCGCAACAAACGGGTTGTTGGGCAGAAAATCCGGAAGGTAAGTGCTCACCGGTTCATCGAGATCCAGAACACCTTTCTCGACCAACTGCATAATCGCAATGTCGGTGAATAATTTTGAGACTGAGCCGATTCGGTAGGTCGTGTTGCTATCGGCCACCAGGTCCGGGTTTGCCGCATCCACACCGACCCCGTATGACCAGGCCACGCCATCTTTGTCCACGAGAATAATGGATAGCAGTGGCAGTTTCTTGTTAGCCACTTCCTGGCGGACCAGGTCATTTAGCTGCGGAAAGTCCTGCTCTTTTGCATGCGGACTAGAAGCAAGCAGAATTCCAAAGATTGCACCGAGAACTAAATTCAGCGGTGCGGTGCGTATGTTCTGCATATTGACCCAGCTAGGCCGGGTTATTCGCTGCAAGGTACTCGCGACCACGCTGATCCAGAAAATATGCCTTACGTTCCAATGCCGTATTACTTATCACGTATCGTAATTCGGTAAGTCGAGTCAGGTGGTACTGCGTTCTCGCCAAACTGAAATCAAATGCCTGGGCGATCTGGTGGGCGGACGCTTCATCTTCGCTGGCAAGAATTTTCAGAATGTTAACTTCCTCTTCAGCAAGCCCGTTTAACTGCTGAGTCGCTTCGATGTTGGCGACATCCTGCAATTTGTCGTTCCGTGCGGTCAGTATTTCAATCTTTACCAGCAATTCGTCACGCTCAGCATCAGTATGCTTTTGCGAATTACGTTTCAGTCGACCGCTTAGCACGCTGGCGATTGGGATGTCCTGAGTCTTTTGGGCAATGTCGGTTAGCCAGCTCATTAGGAAGTCTCGATTATTGTTGTTGTTATGTGGTCACAATATAGCGCAGATTCAGCAACGCTGCAGCGGGCGCCTGCCTGCGCGTATCTGACGCTATTGCATTCCCTTAAAGTGCTCTGTTTTCCTTATCATCTGCAAGAAACACAGTGTGGAGAGCCCGGCTGCACCAAAGATCATGCACATCACCATTATCTGGTAACGCACGGCGATCAGGGGCGATACGCCGGATAATATTTGTCCAGTCATCATCCCTGGCAAGGAAATCAGTCCGACTGCGAGGAATGAATTGGTCACCGGAATCATGGATGTGCGAAAGGCGGTGTCCCTGGCGCTATGAAACGTGGAGCCGTTGCCGAGTTCGGCGTGCAATCGATCCAGAGCCAGGCTGATATTGGTCATGCTGGCCGCGAATATCATGCCGGCGAGGGGGATCATATAACTCGGTTGATACCATGGCCGGAGCTGCAATACACCCTGGGTGATTAGTAGTAATGTCGTACCGCCGCCAACGATAACCGACACCAGTGAGGCGAAAAAAAGTGGTCCTTTTGGCAGGTCTGTGGTGTTGAGTGCGATCCAGCTTGCGGCTACCAGCATGACGACCAATATGCCGCTGATTATCATTCCGGATTCTGTCTGGAAAATGTAGACCAGGACGTAACCAATCAGGGTCAGCTGCAACAACATTCGTGCAATCGCCTGGAGTGCATGACCATAGCCTTTGCCAGTGCGCCACATGAGATAGACGACGATGGCGACTGGTATGAAGGAAAGTGCCAGTTGGGGTACTGATATTGTTGCGACGTTCACAGTGGGTCACCTCTGGCCGAATGTGCCATGCACAAAAATGCAGGGTAGAGATTGGTGTGCTGTCGGCATTCAGTTTAATGCAAAAGTTGTCGCGTCGCCCGCTGGGCGGGCTCCTACAATGCTAATTAGAAATGTAGGAGCCCGCCCAGCGGGCGATTGCGCGAAACTCCGCGGTGCTGGAACAGATCTTCAACCGAACACCTCCAACAACCGCCCAAACGCCGCCAAATCAATCATTCCGACAAATACGAGCCCACTCAACGCACCACAAAGATGTGCGTCGTGATTGATGCGCCCTTGTGAGTGCGATGAGGCCCAGTACGAATAGCCGACGTAACCAACCGCAAATAACCACGCCGGAATTGGCACTGGTATCGGTATTATCATCAACGTCGTCGTTGGAAAATATACGATATAGGCGAATAACACCGCCGAGATCGCACCGGACGCTCCCAGTGATGCATATTCCGCATTGTTCTTATGTTTGAAGTATGTGCATGAATGACTTGCAACCAATCCAAAGAAATACAGAATCAAAAAACGCGTTGTGCCGATATAACGTTCCAATGGAAAGGCGAAGAAGAAAAAGGTAAACATATTGAAAAGCAGGTGACCGAGATCCGCGTGTACGAAACCGCTCATGTAAATCGTGTCGTACTGTTTCCTGCGCAGGAAAAAGTAAGGTCGGAACAAACACCGATCGATAACCTGCGGCATGCGGTACATACCCAACAGGCTGATCAGGACAGTAATTATAAGAATTACCGTCGCTCCGATTTGTCCGGTATCAAACATTTATTTTCCTTCTGCCTGCGTGGCGGTTTGCTGAGTAACCGCGCAACGTCGCCGAACGGCTTCGGCCGGTACATAGAGTTGCTCCATCAGGTATTTTTTGAAGTCAGGGGCGAATGGCTGTTCTGCAACCGTCTCGCTCATGCAGGTTAGCCATTGGTCACGTTCCGGTGTGGCGATTTTCAAGTGCGCATGGACCCTGGGAATGCCTATGGCGCCATATTTTTCGTTGTAGAGTCTCGGGCCACCCAGCCAACCGCAAAGAAATCGCGCCAGCTTGTCACGCGAAACTTCCTTGTCGTCCGGATGCATTGCGTAAATTGTGGCAAAGCGCTGGTCTGTGCCCATGCGGTCGAAGAACATGTCGACCAGCTGTCGCAGTCCGGGCTCACCACCTGCTGCATGAAACGAGGCGCCCCCGGTACCGTAGGGTGTGTTTGAAACCGAGTTCATTTAATAGCCCGTCGCAAAATCGACAACGTAATTGAGCGGTTGCTGGTTGCTGTAGCGGCGATAGTTGTCGACAAAAATGGGCACGATAAGCAAAGGATGACTAACTGCCGAAATGTGAGCGGTAATGGACAGATTCTCTGTATTCCAGAGCGTGCTGTCCTGTGGAATCGGCTCCTCATCGAATACATCCAGTGCTGCACCCGCCAATCTGTCGGTTCGCAATGCGTCCATTAGGGCTTCGTCGTCCACTACATTGCTGCGACCAACATTGATGAAGTAGGCGTGTGCAGGGAGTTTTGCGAGCGCAGCTGCATCCAGCAGGTTATCGGTGCTGGTTGTCTGTGGCAGGGTTGCCACCAGGTAATCTACTTCTTTAAGAAAACCATTCAATTTATTGACTGATACAACATTATCAAACCCTGATACTGCTGAACCTGAACGGCTCAGCCCGGTCACATTAATGCCGAAGTGCTTTGCTGTCCGGGCGATGTGCTGGCCAATGGAGCCGGTACCCATGATGCCGAGATGTTTTCCCGCGAGTGTCCCGGAGTGCTCCGTGAACCAGTTGTGCTGGTGTTGCTCGCGCATGCGTCGCAACACCTTCAGTTCATGAGCCAGCAGATAGCCAATGACGTATTCCGCCATTTGTGATCCAAATACATCTTTAATGCCGGTCAGCACATAGTCGCGGCGATCAAGTGCGGTTAGTGGTGTGACCCCCGCCCATGAGGATTGGACCCAGTCTACGGTCGGCATTTTCGGCAGAATTTCGGCGATCATGCCCGGGCTGCCGAAGATGACTGACTCATTCGTGTAGACGGCGAGTGCCTCATTCACTGATGTGCAGGCTTTGACTGGAATAGGGGAATCTGCAAGGCGCACGATTTCCTCTGCAAATTCATCGGCTAGCGTAGTAATTATAAGGCAATCTGGCATGTCAGTTTTTTTCCGTGCATCAGCGCCGGCATTGTAGGTTAAATCAGGCGCGTCTACCGGTAATTTAAGAGCCATTGCCCTCTGCTCATTTTGCGCTATTATGACTGCCCGTGATGCAGGACAAGTCGATATGTCTGTCTTCTCCGAGCTTAAACGTCGCAATGTATTTCGTGTCGGTTTGTTATACGTGTTTGCAAGCTGGATCATCCTGAAGGTCACGGATGTCGGCGTATCTCTTCTGCATATACCGACGTGGGTTGGCAAATTGATTCTCGTTCTGCTGACCGTCGGTTTTCCGCTATTTCTGATTTTCTCCTGGACGTATGAAATTACGCCGGACGGCCTGAAAAAAGAAAGCAATGTTGACAGTGGAAGATCGATAGTCGACAAGACCGCAGGCAAACTCAACTGTGCGCTTATCGTGTTATTTGTGCTGGCTATTACCGGCTTTGTCGTTGATCGTTTTCTTCCGGAAGCGCCTGTAGTGGCGCAAAACATTCAACGCTGAACAATTCACCCAGGGCGGGATAAAAGGGTTTGTAATGAGCGGGACGTTGACCCCTGATTCAGCTGTCCGGTAACTCGATTCTAAACGGCGCATCCAGCGCGTCAGCAACATTCTGATCGCGCTGGTACACGTCGTTGTAGAAAAATACCTCATCATCCTTGCTAACTATTGCAGTCCAGTACATCAGTAAGACAGGCAGCGGTTTCGGCAATGACACTGTCTTGATTTCCTTGCTATCCAGCGTTGCCGCTATCTTGTCCTGGTCCCAGTCCGGACCCAGCAGTAGCTCGGCAAATTCATACGGATTCTCGACCCTGATGCAACCGTGACTGAAGGCGCGTTCTGCCTGGCTAAAGAGGTACTTGCTTGGCGTATCGTGAAGATAAACCGCGTGCTCGTTAGGGAACATGAACTTGACTCGCCCGAGTGCATTATTCGGCCCTGGCCGTTGCACCAGCGTGTAGCCGAAGTTGCGCCGCGTGACGGATGACCAGTCGACTGTTGCCGGATCAATCAAGTCACCGTTGCGATCTTTTACATCGAAGTCACGTTTCTGGAAATACTCCGGATCGGCCTGAATATTGGGCAACATTTCCTTTGATGCGATGCTGTAAGGCACGGTCCAGGTTGGATTAAAAACGAGGTATTTCATCTCATCGCGGAATACGGGAGACTGATGATAGGTCTTGCCGACCTGCACTTTGGTTTCCCATGCAATTTCGCGATCGCGCATCAGGTACGCACGAAAGCCGGCAATGTTCACCAGTATGAATTCGTCACTGATATCGTCCAGAACCCAGCGGGCACGTTCGAGATTGATCTCCAGTTGTTTAACGCGTTGTTCCGCAGAGACATTTAGTGCATTGATCGTCGCCGGGCCGATGATGGCATCCGCATCGAGGCCATGACGCTCCTGGAAATGGCGCACGCCATCCTGTAATGCGTCGTCATACCCGGTAACTGGTGCGACGTTTTGCATGGTGTCCATGTCGCCGCTAACTGCGAGTCGCTGCATTAATGTTGCCAGGCGCGGGTCGGCAGCTCCCGGTCGCAAAATCGGTCCATCCGGAATCTCCGGCCAGCCGCCATTGGCCGCGATCTGCCGATACCTGGCAAGACCTTCGCGCAATTGTGTGTATACCCAACCGCGTGGAAATACTTCTTTCAGGTATGCAACTAGCGAGTCGGCATCGATCGCTTCCTGAATCGCGGTTGCCGGATTCCTGCCATTTAACTCGCGACGAAAATTCCAGTTTGGATCGAGCGAGTACGGATTCACCTTGCCAAATCGCTGGTGATAGCCAAGCCGGATAAGACTGTCAGTCAGAATCAGGTCAGCATTTACGGATTTTGCGGCAGTGTTAAGCTCGCCGGCAGCGATTGCTGTTTGCACTTTCAGCACATCGTCAAGGTGGTAGTCAGACGGGTCCAGACCATCTTTGACTGTTGACCGGATGGCGAGGATCAGTTCAGCCACTTTCTTGTTGTCGGTCCACGCTGGCAGGTAATCCCGTCGTTCATAAAATTCGGCGAGCAACGCACCAGACGCTATATCAACACCACCGATACTCAGCCGACCTGATTGCAAGAGGTTCTCGACCTCCACGCGAACGGCATCTCTCTCCGCATCAGTATCGGCCAAAACGATGGGCGACAGGGTCAGCAGAATCAACATAATCAGGCATTTGAGGTTGAAAGACATAGTTTTGCGGTCCTGTCACAAGATAGGGATTAAGTCAGTCGGTATGATAGCTGGATGATCAGGAAATTTAACAAGAATCGTACCAAAGCCGTGTCGTTCTTGCTGGCAGCATTGTTTATCAGTGGTCTTGTCGGCCCCGCAAGTGGTGCGTCCAGTGCGGACCAACGACAATTGTCTTTTTATCACACGCATACGCAGCGAAACCTGCAGGTGACTTATGCGATTGGCGGTGAGTACGTTGAGTCGGCGCTGGCAGAGATAAACGTCTTCCTGGCAGATTTTCGCAATGGTGAGCAGCTTGTTATCGACCCGGCGCTGCTGGACCTGATTTACGATGTTCGCGAATCACTGGGCGGTAGTGGGGCCTTCGAAGTCATCTCAGCTTATCGTTCACCAGAGACGAATGCGATGTTACGCAGCAAAAGTAGCGGCGTC
>RCNC010000188.1_pt1 | contig 35872 bp, 37 predicted proteins | sample 2041301 | NCBI WGS metagenome assembly RCNC01 (sample SAMN09708231, study PRJNA481090) | Marine sediment metagenome, whole genome shotgun sequencing project. | biome: marine sediment; feature: ocean; material: sediment; isolation source: Sewage treatment plant 13A marine sediment (STP13A) ... | reverse complement strand
AATGTAACCGCCCAGAATGTGACTTTGCTCTCCCTTGCATCGTCTGTCGCAAAATAGTTATCAGTCGCGGCCAGGAATGCCCCGGTATTGTGTACGTCCAAGCCTATAACTGACTCCAATGGTTCTGCTATGGCAACCCCGGTTGTTCCAACACATAGTGCGCTCACGCAAATGAGCGCGAATTTCTTCAACTGCTTCTTCATTACGTTCCCCTTATTGTTGTTAGCGAAGCCAGTTGGCACCTACAAATATGCAAAGTCAACGAAAGCAGGCACGCCTCGCGCCGCCTTCATGACAAAATGATGGAAAGAGCAAGAACTCGAGCCGATGTCTGAATCTCGTGGTCGTACCAGTTCGGGGCCTTTCAACTTTCGGCCTTTTTCTGCTGTAGCAAGTCCGTTTTCCGAATGGATCGAATGACTGCTATTGGCCGAAAGTAGCCGGTGCACTGCACAACTTACCAAGCGTTTGAGTGGGCGCTTTTTGTGAAAGCGGACATTTAGATTGTGTCTGCCAGAAAATTTGATGCGAAGCAGCCGGCACAGACCCGAAACCAGTCGTTCGCCTGATAGAATGTTGCGAGGCTGCTTTTGTCCCAAAGTAGACATCGCGCCTCTGCTATATATTGGAATAGTTTCGTAGCGCAGATTGGATCAAACAGGAAACCTGACAATGAAAATACGCAATTTGATGTTGATTCTGGTGGCAACTTTCATCGGGTTCGGTTACGCAACAGCCCAGGATTCGAGCATGAGTTTTTTCCTGACCAGTAAAGGTCCCGGGGACGGAGCCAATCTTGGCGGTCTTGCGGGCGCTGACGCGCACTGCCAGATGCTCGCCGAATCAGTCGGTGCCGGCGGAAAAACATGGCGGGCATATTTGAGCACCGATGGTGCCAACGGCGAGGCGGCTATCAATGCTCGAGACCGGATTGGCACGGGGCCGTGGTTAAGTGCCAACGGGGTGCATGTAGCGTCAGACGTCGCTGATCTTCACAGCGACGAAAACAAGCTTAGCAAGGAAAATTCGATCAGCGAGAGTGGTGACGTAATCAATGGCCGCGGAGACTCACCGAATCGCCACGATATCCTGACGGGATCCAATCTTGACGGCACCGCGTTCTCTGACGATCAGGATCATACGTGTCAGGACTGGACCTACAGCGGATCGGACGGCAGCGCGCAAGTGGGCCATCACGACCGCACGGGTGGTGGTGCGAACCCAACATCCTGGAACAATGCACACGGCTCGCGCGGTTGTAGTCAGAGCGACTTGCAAGGCACAGGCGGTGATGGGTTGTATTACTGTTTAGCGATCGACTGAAATTGCGACGAGCAAGCCGCGCCTCCGATATGTGTTTGTTCGCACCGGTCTGCGCGATTACAACTATCGATCCTAGGTTGGTAACACCTTGCCCTCACTGGCAGCGGATTCGGTGCCGTACTCCCGCATGCGCTGATACAACAGGCCGAAGGCGCCTTGCATCAGAGAATCCTCAATTATGCGGTCAACATCGCAATTTTTCGCTAATCGGAGAAGCTTCTCAAAAGCCCGCATGAAATTGTGGCTGTGCTTGGTTCTTATTTCAGTCCCGTAGAGCATTTCCTGCAAGCCACCCTCATCGAGGAAATCCGTGCTGATAAACATCCTCGCGAAAACTGTATCGTCGCCCCTGGCTGCCTGTTTAAAATAATCATCCATCTCTTCCCGACTCATTCTGCCGCTGCCAACGGGACCTAAACTGGATACCAGTAGCATCCCGGAAATGCCGCCCAGCTGATGCTTGACGTTTTCAGCTATTTTGAAAAAGGTTTCCTGGCGCGCGTTCATTTCTGTTGCGGCAATAGCAAGCGTCTGCTTTTCCGATTGCTCTGAGGTCCGCCGAATCGCGGCCGTATTGTTTGCCAGCTCACGTTGCTGAATGAAAAGCCCAAGTACGAGCCAGAGAAATGCCAGCGGTGCAAAAGCGCCTTCGAGAAAGCTGCCAACGGCGGCCAGTGAAAAATTCTGTGTGGGCGCTGCCTCACTAACCTGGAGGACATACCAGCCGCCGCCCAATATCCACAGCAAGGTAATGCTGAGGCCAAGCCAGATACGCCAGTCCGTGTTATGCAAAAAACGGATAAGTTTGTTAGTGGAGCCCATGCCGCTACTGTAATACCAGAGTCTCTGCATTTACAGGGGCAATCGCCGCATCCCCGGCCTGCTTAACTGTTGAGGTCACGCTCACATTGCGCTGGCAGGCAGAGTCAACGCCGCATTGCAGAAGACGTTCGGGCCTGAATACGAACGAACAAATCGCGCCAGATTTGTATCCAGTTCGCTGCTACTTCCGCCACAAAATGGCTGATTCGGATAAGGCGACCCACTGCTTCTGAGTTTCGAGCTTTGCTTGCGTCCATTTGCTGTATCACCTTGTGAGCGATACATCGAGCATGGATGCAGTATTGGTTGTCGACTGGCAGAGTTCCTGAGCAACGCCGAATCAATCGCTGATGATTACCTGAAGATGGCATAGCCCGCCATTGTCAGGCCTTGCAGGCGGGGCCTGAATACGGGCGTGGACCTCAGGCTGGCCCAATCTGGCAACATAATGGCGATATCATATAGCGGAACCCGCATAGTTCAGCGGCGATTTTGCTGGCACAATTTGCGTCGTCGCAGCAGCTGCAGAGCAAACCTTGGCCATTGATCGCACTCGCATATTTCAACTGTTCAAATACACGGTCTATGCGCTGCTGACCGTCAATGTTTACCTGTTCTTCAGCGAAGAGTGGGCCGCCTCCGCATACCGCTTCAGCAACGGTATAAATGTTGCTGAAATAATCGAAGGCTTTACGGCAAGTATTGATACTGCGGCGTGGGTCATCCTGCTATTAATGTTTGAACTCGAGACTTATGTGCTCGATGACGAGAAATTTACGCGACGAGTAACCTGGGCGCTGCACGCCGCGCGTGCCTTTTGTTACGCGTTCATCGTTTATTCGTTTTACGGATACCTGACTAAATTGCTTTTTTTTTCCGGAGCCATACCACTGACAGGTATCAGCGATTTGTGCGCCCTTGTTGATGGCACATGGGCCTACGCGGTCGACATCGATGAATATGAAACCCTGACTTCGGCTAATTGTGCTGCCATGTCCCAGGCGAACACCTATGTACATTTTCCAGGTATGAGCACGGCCGTTGATCAAACTGGCTTTCGCGACATAATGCGACTTGCAAGGGTCGACGTCATCAATTCAGCGGTATGGTTGCTGGTCGTTATTGTTCTCGAGATAGATGTCCGGCTTCAGGAGCATGACAAACTTCGGGGCATTGCACTGAGACTCAGCAACCTCAGCAAATACATCTTGTATTCGACCTTGTTGCTGGCCGCGATCTATTGGGGCATCAAGGGGGATTTCATTGATTTCTGGGATGCCTTTCTGTGGCTGGTCGCTTTCGTATTTATTGAGCTCAATGTTTTCGAGTGGCGCCAGGAAAGCGAAGCAAAGCTAAATATATCAACAGACTCAACCGTATAGCCATCCGCCCGAAATTCTGTATATACTGCACTCTTTTCGCCGTTGCGGCATTTCTATACCTAATAACAAAAGAGTAGAAGAATGAGCATTGCAGACCTTAGCACCGTCCTGAAAATCTTTAGTGACACGAAAGTGGATTCTGAGCATCAAAAGGAGCTTTTCTCAGAAGCTCTGCTAATGACGCTCGCTCGCGCGTCCAGTTCGGATGCAAACATCCACGCTGTTGAAATCGAATCTATTCAACAAATTATGGAGCGGGAAACCGGCGAAACCGTCAGTTCACAAGATGTCCGCAAAGCGGCGCGCACTGAACTCTATGAATCGACTTCGCTGAAAAAATATCTATCCAGTGTACGTCGGCAATTGAGCCCGGCGAATCGCATCAGAGTTGTGCATCTGCTTGCCGACGTGATCAAGAGTGACACGGAGATAAGCGTGCTTGAAGTGGACTTCTTCGACATGGTGGCTGAATCCCTGCACACAACTCCGGCGCAATTGGCTGGATTGATTGTCAGTTAACGGCGCGGCAGCTACCAGTTGCCCGATCAGCGTGACCTGTCGTTTGGCGTAAAGTGCGCGATGGTATTGTCGCCGTAAGACCTGAGCACTTCGGAAATTACAATGTGATAGCCGTCATACCAGCGGCTGTATTGTTTTTTCGCCTCCAGGTGCGTCGGGTGTTTGGAGAATACCTGCAACGCTTCGAGCGACTCCCAGTAATAAATCGCGTTTATAATGTCGCCGTCTGGCGATTTCCAGGTTTCTGCACCCAGGTAACCCTCTGTAGCGATCGCCGCTGCATCTATCAGATTGTTTAAACGATGGAACTCATCATCGTATGTCCCAGGCTTGAAAATAAATGCTGCGCTGTACATGCCTACTCCAGGGTGAATTGATTCACGGTCGATGTTTCAATAGGTCGCCTTGGTATTCTATACACTGTTGATGCTAATTCGGGCAAAAATTCCGGGAGAAGATATGAAGTCATCTGTAGCAATTTTGTTGTTCGGTTTTCTGCTGATGAATCATTCGACATCATTTTCCGCCGAAGAAAAGTACTTTGATGCCGCCGGCGCAGAACTACGTTACTTCATAGAGGGCAGCGGATCTCCTGTTATCCTGTTGCACGGCTTCAGTGGCTCGCCTGAAGGGCTATGGATTAAGCCCGGTACTTTCGCTGCATTGGTCGATGCCGGTTATCAGGTGATAGCGCTTGATCAGCGTGGTCACGGCAAAAGTGCCAAGTTCTACGACCGTGACAGTTATGGAATTGAAATGATGCAAGATGTCGGGCGGTTGATGGATCATCTGGACATCGAACGTGCTCATCTCATTGGTTACTCAATGGGGGCCAAAGTGGCCAATACGTTTCGTGCGTCCTACCCGGACCGCCTGATATCCCTGACCCTTGGTGGCTACGGTTGGCCGTGGCGTTCACGGGATGAATCTGTAGCGGAGGCAGAGGTGCGATTGCAGTCAGACTTTGTTCTCCCGGGCAACGATTTGCGTGCCCTGGCCGCGGTTCGTGTCAGCATGAACGATCTGATCCCAAGCGAGAAGAATCTACGTGAAAATACCATCCCCGCATTCTCGCTGGTTGGTACAACCGACAACGTGGTTTCCAGATCGGATCTGGATACGCTCAGATCAACCATGGCAAATCTTGAAACGAAAGATATGCCCGGCACTCATGCGGGACCGGATGGGGCACCCTACAAGCTACAATTTGCGGCAGAACTGATTCGCTTCCTGGCGAAACATCCGGCCCCCTAGCAGCCTGCTGAAAAACCGAGTTTTTCAATAAGCTGCCAGATCGCCAAACTAAACGTCAAATCGCCGTCGCTTTTCCCCGTTCAAACCGCCCGCGTCGCAATTGCCGGTGATACAAGGCTGGCACGGCGTGCCGGCCCATAAACCGCGAACTGCCCTACAACCCACAGAGCCAACATTGCGGCCGGGATGATGTACCAGGTGATCGGTGTAAGGTCGAAGGTCTGCACCATCCAGATATTGAGTCCGACGGCCAGAATCGCCCCGGTCACAACACCGACAGAGCTGATCAGGAAATTCTCCAGCATGAAGTAGCGAAGTATCGCCGGCCGGGTCGCCCCAAGTGCCCTTCTGGTTCCAATCTGTTTGGTCCGTCTTGCAACGCTAAAACTTGCCAGGCCGACAATGCCCAGGCCGGTGATTGCTGTCAGCAGGGACACGATGAATACCAGCAGTTTGATCATCGCCGAGTCGTCCAGGTATGCCCTGTGCCGAATTTCGGCCATTGTCCGGGTACCATCGATAATGCGACCGGTATTTCTCTCCGCGAGCATTTTCTCGATCTGCGGAATCAGTGCATCACGACTGCCGGGCTCGGTCCTGATGACATAGCGCGCGAAGCTGCTGCCGCGCCTCATGGGTACCAGCATGGAGCGCTCAAGACCTGACCACCCCTTCCACGGGGCCTGCATACGAGCCACAATGCCGACAATAGTCAGTGGCCGGTTGTTTTCAATAAAGGCGACTTTACCAACCGCCTCTTCAGGCGCGATATCGGGATACAGTTCAGTTGCCATCGCCCGGGTAATGATCACCACCGGCGGCCACGTCGGTGCACCATCAGGATCAATCCAGTTGACCTCTGTCGCGGCAAAATTTCGCCCGGCAACCAGGTCCACATCGAACGTATTGAGTCCGTGTTCATCGACAAAATAAATCGCGACACCAATATCAGTATCGTCATCGCCCGCCTCCGTCCTCAACCCCTGTGACCAGCCACCCTGACGCAACGGCGTGGAGTTGGTCATGACCGCGTTGACGACTCCCGGATAATTTCGTATTGCTTCAAGGTCTGCGGCCACCATGGACTGGTATTCAAGGTCCGGATCAAAACTCGTGCTGGACAACATGAAAATAGTGTCCTCGTTTATCCCGCTGGGACGCCCCATAAGCCGCGTGCGCTCCTGGATGATTGCAATGGCGTTCACCATGAGTGCCATAGTCACCGCTATCTGTAGCGCAATCAGAATGTAACTGCTTTTGTTACGTAGTAGTGATCGCCAGATCGGTCCGATTTCCATTCTATTCTCCATCACTGCACGCAGTGACATCACATATTCAGAGTGTTTTGAGTTGGCTCGCAGGTTGAATGCCGCAGGCATGCCAGGTTGGATACAACGCCGCGCCAAGCGCTGACACAATTGCCAGACCAATCGCTGCAAAGATCATGGCCCAGTCCATCGTCACCAGCTTGCTGATGAAATCGAGCTCGCCGTAGAGGCCTTTGATTCCCTGCAGACCCAGCCAGGTCATACCAATGCCAAACAGGCCACCGGCAAGGCCTATCAATCCGGCTTCCACAATGTATTGAGCAAATACCGCACGCCGCGAGGCGCCCAGTGCCCGGCGCAGTGAAATATCTCCTGAGCGTCGCATGATTTTTGCCAGCAGAAGTCCAATGGTATTGAGCAGACAGACAACCAGGAAGAGCACGGCCAGTCCAAGCAGGACCTGAACATCGTCGTCAACGACCTCCTCTGCCTGCAACCACTCCATCACGTCGCTAAGACGATTGTTCAGCGGTCGCGGGAATCGACCCAGTTGCTTTTGCGACTCGGCATAGGCATCGAGGAAAGCGTGATAATCCTGTCGCTCCTGCTCGCCGTGCAACTCAACCCAGAATTGCATCCAGATGCATTCCGAATTCAGGAAGGCTTCATAGCCGTTACCCTCAACCGGTTTCCAGCAATTCGTATTGCCGTCGCTACCGACTTCCTTGGCGATGCTGACGCTAAACGGGAAATAGACTGCTTCAGCGTCACCAAAGGTCTGGTTATTCACATCGTAGAACTTCGGTGTCGGCTCCCAGGTATCCATCACGCCCGTGATGCGATACATGTCGCCATTCATCACTATGGTTCGGCCGACAGAATTTTCACCGCCAAACAATTGTTCGTTGATCTCCCTGTTGATCACCACGACGTACTCTTGCGCGTCATCGGCTGTGTTATCCCAGCCGCTGCCATAGACAAAAGGTGTGTCGAACATCGGGAAAAAGTCTGCTGTCGTACTACGCGAGCCCACCATAAACGGAAGCTGATCTGCATCCTCCGGCTGGACCACGCGACTCGAGCGGTAGCTCAGAACCTGGCGTCGCGCTTTCTTCGCTGCAAGCAACGCTGTTCCGTCCCTGTACGTCACTTGTGTCGGTGGCCGGTCATCACCGTCACCAACATTGTTCGGATCCCAGTTATCAACCTGGACATGAAAGAGCATATCAGACCGATGTGGTATCGGGTTGCCACTCATGACGTAGTTAATATTGACAATGGTCATGCAGGCGCCAATGCCAGTAGCAATTGCCGCGACCATCAACGCACTAAGGATAGGGTTGCGGCGAATACTTAAGACGCCGAGCTTCAGGTAGTAACGAAACATTGCGAACCTCCGTCTTTCGCTCAGCCGCTGGCTGCAACCTGCAGGGCGGGCTCAGAAGTGCTGATGCGACCATCGCGTACGAAAATATTTCGTTGTGCGCGCAGGGCCAGGTTCGGCTCATGGGTCACCATGATTATGGTGGTGCCATTGCCGTTTATTTGTTCCAGCAACTGCATGACGCTTTCTGCCATTTCCGAATCCAGGTTGCCGGTTGGTTCATCCGCTAATAGAAAGCGTGGCTCGCCAGCCAGTGCGCGGGCAATTGCCACGCGCTGCTGTTGACCACCGGATAGCTGGGACGGCAGGCTCTTGCTGCGCGAGGCCAATCCCACCATGTCAATGACATGCTCAATGCGTTTTTTTCTCTCCGCGTAATCAAAACCGCGATAGCGCAGTGGCACGTCGACGTTGTCATAAATATCCAGCTCGGGGATTAAATTAAAACTCTGAAATATAAATCCGATTTTTTGATTACGCATACGCGAGCGCTGTGTATCGTTGAGCCCGGAAACATTCTCTCCATCAAGTTTGAAGATGCCGTCCGTGAAATCCTCGAGCAAGCCCGCAATATTGAGAAAAGTTGTTTTCCCGGAGCCAGAGGGCCCGGTGACCGAAACAAATTCTCCTTCCTCGACTTCCAGGGAAAACTCACGCAGTGCATGTGTCTCGACGGTCTCGGTTCGGTAAATTTTGGAAATATTTTGCATGCTTAGCATTGCTGCGAACTCCTTCGTAAATGCAATGATTAGTCGGTGATCAACACAGAATCGGCACCCCGAAACTGATCGACACTTGAAATGATTACCTGGTCACCTTCATTCAGGCCTGCTGTTATTTCGACGGCGCTCAAACTGCGGGCGCCGATTGTTATGCTTTTGCGCATAGCCAGTCCTTCGCCGTCGAGCACATAGGCAGTACGGCCACCACCGCTTTCAAGAAACTGGCCGCGCTGTAGCATCAGTACCGCGGGTCGTTCCTCAATCAGGATGCGCGTCGTCAGCCGTTGGTTTTGGCGTATATTTTTAGGCATGCGATCACCGAAGCGAATTCGGCTGCCAACCTGGCTATTGACGATCTCCGGAGACACTGCAACGAGCTGACCCAAGAAACGCTCATTGCCAACAATGATCTCTGCCGCCATGCCAATGCCGAGATCGTCCGCATAGCTCTCGGGCACCTGAGCTTCGATTTCGAAGCGCGAGAGATCAACGACGGCCATAACCGGCATATCGCGAGAGACTGCGGCTTTCTGGCTAACCAACAAGTCGCCGACGATGCCGCTGACCGGTGACTGGATCGATAAGGCATCGACCTGGCGCAGCAGGTCCTCGACCAGCAAATCCTGCCCCTGCAGCTTGAGTTCGCTGACTCGCAACTCGAATTCGAGCCGCTCGTCGAAAAGATTCGCGTCTGCAACAGCGTGATCATGTGCCAGTTCAGCATTGCGCAGGTCGTCCTGTGCCATTTCGTAGTCGATCACGGATATGACGGAAACGTCATTAGCCTGGTCGGCCCGCCTTTTTTCGCGTTTGGCTGCCACCAGTGCCACTTCTGCAAGATCGGCGGCCTTGCGTTTGTCCAATGCGAGTTGGCGCGACTCAATTCTTTGCCTTTCAAGCTCCATTGCCTGCTGTTGCCGCGCGGACTGGGCCTGTTTGTACTGATTGGTGAGTGCCGGGCTGTCTATCACTGCGAGTACCTGCCCTTCCACTACTGTGGCACCGGCATCAACCTGCAACGTTATAGAGCCCGCGGCCGGTGCATACAGTGTCGGGCTGATTGCGGCAATGACGCGGCCCTGCACAGACACATCCCGCACCAGGTCGCCCCGCGTGACTGCGGCGATCCGCAGGCGCTCCAGCGGCACCGTGACCGTTGCAGAGGCCCAGCGATTGATAACCGGAATCAGGATCCAGGCGATGACCAGAATCAGTAGAAGAGTGCTGCCACCGATGAGATAACGGCTCTTGCGGCTTTTTGGCGCCAGCACAACGTCTTGCGCTGATGTATCGGCAATTTTCAGCTTGGTAACCCCCGTGCACGAGACTCGTGGCCTGCTTGAGTCAACGTTTAATTAGTTCGTTGATCATTTGATGCATGAAAAGCGAAAAACGTTTAGTGCCATTTTCGATCAAACACGAGAAAAACTTCGAGCCGAACACTCTTTTAAAAACAATCGCTTATTGACCATCAGGTAATCATCAGGTGGTCATCGTCAAATCGTCAGTATTTCGTCAATTCTTTTTTGCGGCGTTCGAACAATATCCGAACCTCAAGTTAACGAGTTGGAGAACGAAATGATGAATCAAAGGAATTGCCAGGAAATCGAGCGAAGTGTCGTGGTCCTGGGTGCCGCCTACGCCGCCACACTACTGGGAATGATCGCCTGGATCGTTTAAGCCGCGATCAGACCAGCATCTCAGGGATCGACCGAGAACCTGGGATCACTGGCCGCAGAAGTCTTCAGCTGTTCATCTTTATCTTTGACGGACAGTTTGAGCAGAGCGAACCCTTCATCCAGGGACATCAGATAGGGATGCCATTTCTCGCCACTGTTTAGGCCTTTGCGACGGTAGTATCCCGATAACTGCCAACCGCCTTCAGCCGGATAAATGTACACCTTGCCAATAACGCGACTCGGCGCCAGCGGATCGATAATCTCGATTTCCGCATCCACAGCCACAAAGCTCTGTAATATTTCCCGACCCGCCAGCACCGCTGCCTCTTCAAGGGCTCGCTCCTGCCCTGGCTCCTGATCCGTTATGCGCTGATAGGAAAATAGCGCCAGGAAAACTCCAATAGCGACAGCTACGATTATTCTGATGACTTTGTGATTAACTGACATTCTTGCCTCTCGCCGATCTTGTTGGACTACTAAAGTTGATCCTGCCCGGCTGACGTTTTCGGGCGATAACCATTGCGAAACTCGGTCGGGTCCGGCCGCTCCAATTCGACCATGTGGCCACGCGCCAGCTCCTCGGAACGAAGCCACAGACGGGCCGCTTGCTCCGTGTCTTGCATATGATTGTCGCCCATTACGGTGACTGCGTTGCAATCCTCGAAATACGCACCGCTGGTGCTGCCAAGCGATTCACTGGTCGCAACGAAACAGCTTGTAGCAGCGCCTTGCTCGATCGTTTTGCCATTCACCCTGGTCAAGAGCGCGAAACCGGCCCGCAGAACGGAGGATACGTTTCTTACGATATTTGTGTTGATAACACCAGGATGCAGGGAATTCGAGGTTATGCGAGTGCCCCGCAAAAGTCTCGCCAGTTCGAGGGAGAACAGCACATTTGCGAGTTTCGAATGACCATAGGCGCGACTATCGCTGTAATGTTGCCTGGCCCGCAAATCGTCGAACTGAATGCCATCATCGGGCGCTCCCCGGTAGGCTGCGCGACTGGCGACCACTACCACTCTTCCTTGCGGGGCCAGGTACAATCGTTCCAGCAGTCTGTTGACCAGCAAAAAATGGCCAAGATGATTGACGGCGAAATTCTTTTCCACGCCATTCACGACTTCTCTTTGGCCGCCGCGCATACCGGCATTGCAAATAAGCATGTCGATTGGCGCGTTGAGCGAACTTATCGCTTTTGCACAGGCGACAATTGAATCGAAATCGGCCAGCTCGAGCTGCACTGGCGTTGTAACTCCCTTGACACTTGCACAGGCAGCCTGTGCTTTTGCCATCGTTCGCCCGGTACCGATGACATAAGCGCCACGCAACGCCAGGACACGCATGGTTTCATAGCCTATCCCGGAATTGCAGCCAGTAACGACAGCGATTTTGCCTTTCAGATCCAGCCCGGCTGTCACGTCCTCCGCGGTCGATTCCGCATTGAAATGACTGGGTGGTACGCCGACGGCCGGCACGACCTCAGCGCCATCACAAGCCGGTAAAAGAGGTGCTGTGGCAGCGGCAGAGGACATTTGTATGAATTTTCGGCGATTGATGGTCATTGCTAATGGCTATTTAAAGAGATCCTCGGCATCACTTTGAAACTGGTCTTTTTCAGGCTGGGGGCCGTCCCCGTCGCCAAACAGTGCAGCCAGGCCCGCCTCGGCCTTTACTGCGGCACCGGCGCGCTTCACATCGACGCTGATAATGCCCGGCTTGAACCACTCACAGAAATTCGGTCGTTCCTTCTCGGTTACCTCTTCTGCATCATCCTCTCTGCACTGCTTCGGTACCTGCGCATCGAAAAAATCGCACATTCGACAAACGTGCAGATAAACAGAACACGACGGGCACTCGTCCTGGCGGGACAGGGGCGGTGTAAGCTCAGCCAGGCTCGCGCCGCATCGATAACATGACAATTCAACAGACATTGTGGAAAATCCCGATTGTTTTCGCGAGCTGGCACCCCAATTATGCTCATCGTCCAGTAATTATAACGTCAAGCGACAGCGCATTGGACTATCGCTGTACGGAGAAATAACTCATGCAACAATTACCCCATTCTTACGTCGTCTCTGCCAGCGCCGAGGCAGAATCAAACGTTACGCTTTCCAGCGACGGTCTGGAATCAGTTACGTCAGCACCACCAGAAGCGTTTGGCGGCCCGGGTGACCTTTGGTCGCCAGAAACCCTGCTGGTTGCTGCGGTGGCAGATTGTTTCATCCTCTCATTCAGGGCTATAGCAAGAGCATCTGCATTTTCATGGTCAGACCTGCAGTGCAGAGTCGATGGAACGCTGGATAAAGTCGATCGTGAAAACAGGTTCGTTGCTTTTACGGTTCATGCAAGCCTGACTATTGGCAGCGACGCAGACGAGGCAAAGGGAGAAAAATTGCTGCGCAAGGCAGAACAGTTGTGCCTGATCACCAATTCACTGATTGCGGATAGCCATCTCAGCGTGGAAATCATCAAAGCCGACTAAGGATTTTACATTAAGTATAGATCGTTACTAATTGTTTTTTAAGTGTTTTGAGTTCATCAGCAGGACATTCGCACCGCGGATGTGGCCCTCGCGAAGATATTGCAGCGCCTTGTTCGCCTGCTCCAGCGGATAGGTTCGTACGGTTGGCCTGAGCGGGATTTCGGCGGCCACCTGCAGGAATTCGGCAATGTCGTCTCCAGTGACGTTGGCAACGGTCTTCAATTCCTTCTCCATCCACAGGTGCTCTGCGTAATCAATTTCCGCCATAATTGATCGGTCACCGCTTTCTTTGCGGATCGCATTGATCACTAACCTGCCGCCTGGCTCGAGATTCCTGAGCGAAGCGAGCACGGGCCTCCAGGCGGGCGTTGTGTCAATGATTGCCCGTAGCGGTCGCGGCGGCTCTGCTTCAATGTCGCCGGCCCATGCCGCGCCAAGATCCCGCGCAAAATCCTGTTCCGCGTGGCTCCTGGCGAAGACAAATATTTCGCTATGTGGATACAGATGCCTGGCCAGCTGCATTACCAGGTGCCCGGAGCCGCCGAAACCTGCCAGCCCCAGCGAATCCCCGTCCTGCAGCCCGGCAATTCTGAGAGCCCGATAGCCAACTGCGCCAGCACACAATAACGGTGCCGCTTCTGCATCAGAAAAAACCTTCGGGATGTTAAACGCATAATCCTGCCCGACCGCCATGAATTCTGCGTAACCACCGTTGACGTCTCGCCCGGTCGCCACGAATGAGCTGCTGAGGTTTTCATATTCACTGCCGCTCGAGGTGTAAATCCAGCCAACACCGACCCGATCGCCGACCTTATGCAGGGTCACTTTCGCCCCAATTTGCTCAACGTAGCCAATCACCTCATGCCCGGGAATGACTGGTAACTCAGCGGGCGGTGTCCGTCCCTCAATTTCGTCAAGCTCCGTATGGCAAACACCGCAGGCTGCAATGCGCATCAGGACCTGGTCTTCCTTGATAGCGGGTACGGGAACTTCGACGAGTTGCAACGGCTCAGGAATGTCGGCCAACGCAGCAATTCTTTTGAGTTGCATTGCTCGCATAGTGCAAACTCCCGCGCCTGAAAAGTCTACTATGGCGACAACCGCCAGGATTGGCGATATGTAGTTATCGCAACAGGATCACAATGGTACGAGCATCGGGCAGGAGAGTATTTTTGTTTCTCAGCAGCATGCACCGTCAATGTAATTTATACCTGTTCTTGTTGTTTTTCGTCGGTGCTTGCGCCAGCCAGGACACCAGTGTCGGGCTAAACAGCGAGCGAATCAGGCAAGATTTTGGCAGTTACGGTGTCGACGTTCTGTCCACCGAGAATAAGCGACGCGTTTCCAGTCTTTACAGTATCGATGGCGACAAAAAAACTACCCGGACCTATGCTGTGGTCGACTTTATCGACTCAGAGACGCCCGCCCTCGCCCGGGAACATGCACTGATTCTGTCCGGCGGGTCAATTGGAGAGGTTTTCCGTGCCGCCGGATGGTCAATAGAAAAACGCCATCTGTTTATCGGCGAATTTGACGTCCCCGCAGCCTACGCAAAAATAGGCGCCTTAATGCGCATAGCGTTGCCGCGGGTTCTCGCTGCCGATGTTTATCTTTTTGTCGTCAACAAAAATGCGCAGTCATTCAACTACGCAAGAATCACAGAGATTCATCATCCCGACTACCTGTCTGCTACGGATCTCGAACGAATTTATGGTGAGATATTGTTCGATAACTCAAATCGCGAAAGCATCGAAGACTTCATCGGTGCTGCCGTCATGGACCCGTGAAACAGGGACCTGTTAGCCAAGCGCTCAATAGTGACTAAAATGCCAAAATCCGCTCCGGCGCCGAGGGATAAAGCATCTACCAGCACGTGGCGGCATTTCAATAACAATCAGCAAAAGGGTTTATTGCATGAACTTTACCCGTTATCGATCGTGGTACATGGCGATATGGCGGTAGCCCATTATCTGTCTGCAAATGCTGTTCTAATCCGGGACAAGAAGACTGAAGATTCCAGGGGGCGCTACACGGATGTACTGATCCGCGACGCCAATGATTGGAAATTCATAGCCTGGCACAGCAGAGTCAATCATTAGCGAAACCTGAGCCGCGAGGCTCGACTACTATGGAGCCTCGCGTTTTGTTTTCTGCTCAGGATTGCCGCTGCCTGCGAAATACATGGCGCAGGGACCATCTTGCTACGTTCTCTTTGTCTGTTACAGCGTTACTCGATGATCGTGTACGCAGTGTCAGCACGTTACCGAGTAGAACAAAACTGATGCCAACGATGATATTCCCATTCAGGGAGACCTCGCCGAAGAATATCGATATGAAAATAGCGACGACCGGAAACATCACCATCGCGTAACCTGCTTTGTCCGCGCCAATTCGACCCAACAGCGTCAGGTAACTGCCGAAACCTATGATAGAACCAAATATCGCCAGGTAGACGAGGGATATCGCATATTCCGCTGACCAGGCGAAGATAAAATCCTGGCCCTGACCAAACGCAATGGAGCCAGTAAGAATGGCGCCGTAAAACATCCCCCAGGCATTTGACTGAACAATCGGCAAACCTTCTTTCTGTGCGCCCTGCGAGACCATGTTGCCAAGCGAAGCGATTAGCGCGCCCAGCACTGCCAGGCCCGCTCCATAGATCGTCGCATCACCCAGGGACAGATTCTCAACTTCAGGCAGAAACAGGAACATGATGCCGATGATGCCCAGAATCGAACCGGCAATAGTGCCTCTGTCTATGCGTGTGCCGAAAAAAAGTCGGGAGTTAATGATGTTCATCCACAGCATGGTGGAGAACACAATGGCTGTCAGTGCTGAGGTAATATACAGCTGTGCGTGATAAGTCACGATGTAGTTAACCGAGAACAGCAACAAACCAAGCAAAACGAACCGACCGTGTGCACGCGCGCCAAAACGTAGTTGCCGGCCTTGAATACGGCACCAGGCGAATAACAGGACCGCCGCAAACAGGTACCGATAAAAAACCGAAACTTCAGGCGCAACATCGCCAATCTGGAATTCGATAGCGATCCACGTTGTGCCCCAGACCAGGACTGTCACGACATATAGGAGCCAGTTACTCATCCCGAAATTCCTTCTTGTTCTGCCGCGTATTACCGCAGTCAACCGTGCACAACGCACCCCGCAACATTTGCGTATGAATATTTCTGTATTGATGCAAGCGGAAAGCTGGCGATGTCAGCCAGTCCATGCTTCGTCGCCAAAAATTGCGCTGTACCGCCGCGCTTTGCTTGCCACAGCGCGGAAGGTCAACCGTTGGATCAATCCGATCTGACAGCCAATTCGGCATTTGCCGGGTGATCTTCATTTTGGCCTCCTGTGCGATTCTTGTGTTCATGGCGCTTGACTTTACGTCTTTATTGGGGCTATAACAGACGCAGTTTTTGACAAATGTGAGGTGAACAGTTTGTTAGCCATAGACAAACAAGGCAGCGCCTACCTTTACCGGCAAGTTATTGATTTAATTGGCGACAATATTGATGCTGGCACCCTCAGACCGGGTGATCGCCTGCCCTCGCTGCGTCGCATGAGCACGCGCATCGGCGTCAGTGTACCCACCGTGCGTCAGGCCTATATCGAACTCGAGCGACAGCGCCGGGTTGAATCCCGACCACAATCAGGCTTCTACGTCCGCGGACAGACCGGCAATGCAATTGTCAGGCCCGCACCAAAGTTTTCTCAATCTTCACAACCGATACCGGTGGCTTGTCGCAGCCTGATGGACCGGGTTTACGACGGCCTGCAGCAACCTGGTGTCGTTCCCTTTGGAATTGCGAATCCCTGCATGGCCAAACCAGCGGCGAAGGCGCTGCATCGGGCGATGAAACGTGTGATGGCAAGAGCCGAAGAGCGCAGCCTTACCTATGCACCGACCCTTGGAGAGCCAGGACTGCGCCGCCAGATCGCTTTTCGGTATCTGGACACTATCGGCATCACAGTTGAACCGACCGACGTATGCATTACCAATGGCGCCCAGGAAGCATTGATGCTCGCGCTCATGGCAGTGGCAGAAAAAGGTGACGTCATTGCTGTCGAATCGCCTACCTACCATGGCCTGCTGGAATTGATTGACAGTCTTGGCATGCTCGCAATCGAAGTAGAAACCTGCCCGGAAGAAGGCGTAATGCTCTCGGCATTACGCAAGACGCTGGATGCTTACCCGGTTAAAGCCTGCATGTTCTCCACTACCCTGTGCAATCCGCTCGGTGTCAGTATGCCCGAGGACATTCGCCGTGAACTGGTCAGTATTATCGACGCAAAAGGAATTGCACTGATTGAAGATGATGTTTACGGCGAACTATTGTTCGACGGTCACAGGCCGAAACCGGCAGGCGTTTATTCACGCGGCGATCGCGTGCTTACCGTTGGTTCGTTTTCCAAGACAGCCGCGCCTGGTTATCGAATTGGCTGGTTATTGCCGGGCCGGTATAAAGATCGTATCAGGCGACTCAAACGATCCTTTTCCTGCACGTCTGGTTTGCTACAACAGTTAACACTGGCGGAATTCGTCGCCAGTGGGGATTACGACCGTTACCTGAAAAAGCTGCGTCCGGTTTTGCAACAAAATGCGGAGCGTATGAGTGCCTGCGTAGCGCAATACTTCCCAGCCGAAACGAGAACATCGAAACCGGTCGGTGGCTCGGTGCTTTGGCTTGAGTTGGCAGGAAACGTAGATTCCGAGAAGCTCTTTGATGAAGCGATCGAAGCCGGCATCAGTATTGCGCCGGGATTAATTTTCGCTCCGTGTCGTCGCTACGAGAATTTTATTCGCCTGAGCTTCGGCCATCCATGGTCAGAGGAAATCGAACAGAGCATTGAATGGCTGGGAGACAAGGTTCGACAAATGGCGGCAATCTAATGGCTAGCCTGCCTGCATAAGCCACAACGACGCACGAACTGCCGACTGAGATCTCCCTGGACTTAACGTGAAGTTCTGGCGGGCATATGATCGTAAGGATTGTAACCTTCAGATCCATCATCATCTGCGTCTGACAGCACGTCAGCCGGCGCCAGGACTGCCACAGGCGCCAGCGACATATTCCGCCGCACATATTTACCAGATATTCCCAAAGCCGTCTGGACGTCTCTCATTTCTTTTCCTGTCGTGTATTTCACACAGCAATCTCCGTTATAACAACAACGAACAAGGCCGCCATAAGGTTCCAGTTCCGCATTGCATCGCGCCAACCCATTGTTTTTATTCTTCTTTTCAAACCCCGCCAGGTTAAGCCTCCATTCAGCTACGCGAGGTTATTCTTATTGCCAGGATGAACGATAGCGCGACTGCAAAGCGCGCTTATTGCCGGGAGGCTCAAGATGAAGACGCAAGCAACCAAAGTGCAAACGAACGGCATGCTATTACTGCTCACGACATGGTTAGTACTTGGGTCGGGCGCGGCAACGGCACAGGTACCGGTCGACGAGAACGGCACACCGATTGCCTCACTGGCCGACGATAATTACTCACAAGAAGAGGCATTGGCCGCGGCGGCGCCGTTGACTACTGCTGAACTGGAAGAGCTGGTTGGGCCGGTTGCGTTATATCCCGACGATCTGCTCGCAATTGTGTTGCCTGCATCCACCTACCCGCTGGAGATCGTCCAGGCCGCGCGATTTCTGCAACTGCTGGAATCAGACAGCAGCCTGAAGCCGGATGAGTCATGGGATGAGTCGGTCACTGCGCTGCTAAATTATCCTGAAGTTATGCAACTGATGGACGACGAGATCGACTGGACGTGGCGCCTGGGCGAAGCGGTAATCAGCCAACAGGCGGCAATAATTTCTGCGGTCGAAATGTTTCGTGACCGCGCCTATGCAGCCGGTAATTTAAAGTCGGACGAGTATCAGACGGTCAGCCTCGAAGAGGGTGCCATAGAAATTGAGCCCGCCGATGAGGAAATCATCTACGTGCCTTATTACGAGCCGGCGGAGGTTGTCGTCTATCAGCCGCAACCGGTTTATCGCTATTACCCACGTTCATACCCGGTGTATTACTACCCGTATCCTGTCGGACATAACTTCGCATCCGGATATTTCTGGGGCGTGACCACCGCATTTACCATCGGTTGGACAAACCACAATCTGCATGTTTACCACCCGAGTTATTTCGGCCACCCGTATTACGGCCATCATTACTATGGGCACTACTATCGTCGGCCCAGCGTTAATGTTTATAACGCCTGGTATGTGAATAACAGCTACCGAGCGTCACAATATAACCATCGCGATGGTGACTACTGGCGTCCGCGACAGCGTAGCGGTTCGCGCCCTTATACGAACCGGGTTCGCAACCGACACTATCCGCCAGGCAGTGTTGCACAAACCCGTGGTCGTACCAGCACCAGCAGTCGAAATGACGGCCGCATGGACCTCGGCTTGCGCGAACGAAATCGCAGCACAGGCAATAGCAATCGTCAGACCCGTGTAGCGACAACGGCCAGTAATAGACGTGACCCCGGCAGTAGCGGTGCTGCCGGGCAGCGCAGGGACTCTAGCGCACGCACTGCAGCAGAGCGTCGCAACAGCAGCGATCGGAGAACAACTTCCGGGCAGGCTGAGATTCGTTTTCGCGAACGTGGCGGCAACGACACAACACGCCGCGCAAGTACGCCGCCCCGATCTGCTGCGAATAACGCCAACCGCCGTCAGCAGGCACCGGCAAGTACCCGACGCGTGACCAGCGCTGCCAATAACAGGCAGGTCGCAGCGGCTCCTGCGAGCAGCACGGGATCCAATCAGCGCGCCAGAACGACCACGAGCGGCCGGCAGACATCGAGCGCTAACTCAGCTGCCCGTCAGCAAAGTCCGCGGACTGTGGTCGGGCGGCCACAAGCCCGGCCCGTTGTGCAACGATCAACACCGCAGCCACAAAGAGTGGCCGCCGCAGCGCAGCAACGCGCACCGGCACAACGACCGGCGCGACAGGCATCGAGCCGTGGAGACTCGAGCAATAAGCAAAACAGGAAGGAATCGTCGTCCAGGGCACGAACCCGGGAGCGAAAATAGAACAGCCGCTACGTCAGGAAAACCGGGGTCGAACCGAGGTTTTTGAGATTGTTCGAAAGCTGCTTAGAAACCTCGGTTCGGCCCCGGTTTTCGGGAGCTTCGCGCTCTCATCAAGAACCGGGTGAATCTTTTGACTCTTTCGATTCGCCCGGTTCTTTCTTTTTAGTCGAATGCAGGTCCTCCGACGACAGTTCCCAGGCAACATAAAAAACGCAGAGGACGACAATAAGTGCGAGACCAATCAGGATTAGAGATAGCAGATTCATTAATGATTAATAACAGCACCGGGGCAGCTGATCAATCATCCTGGGTATTTCCCGCCGTTGACTGATCCTTTCGCAGCCGGCCTGCTTTGCGTAATGCATCGCGCATCACGAATTCAATCTGCGCATTAAGACTGCGCAGATCGTCCTCCGCCCACCGGTGCATTGCCTTCAGGGTCTTTTCGTCTATACGCAACGCAAACGCTTTTCGTGCACTCATTGCCTGCTCATCTTGTCACATCACAGTGTCAGATCATTTCAATCGTGCTTCAGGAGTACAGCGAGCCTGTATTGAGAACCGGCTGTGCCGCCTCCTCACTACACAACACCGTCAGTAGATTACCGACCATCGCTGCCTTGCGCTCTTCGTCGAGATCGACGATGTCTTCTGCCTTGAGCTGGTCCAGGGCCATGCGCACCATGCCGACCGCGCCGGCGACGATTTGTGTACGTGCAGCGATAATCGCCGACGCCTGCTGCCGCCTGAGCATCGCATTTGCTATTTCCGGCGCGTACGCAAGGTGACTGATGCGCGCCTCCAGCACATTGACACCAGCCGCTTCCAAGCGATCCTGTATTTCTTTGCGCAAGTCCTGAGCGATTTCTGCCGGATGGCTACGCAACGCAACACCCTCGCCTTCGTGTGGTTCGTACGGATAGGATGTGCTCAGGTTGCGCAACGCGGACTCACTTTGAATATTGACGAACTCTTCGAAGTCGTCCACCTCAAAAATCGCCTCCGCCGTATCAACAACTTTCCAGACAACGACAGCGGCAATCTCGATCGGACTGCCACGCGAATCATTGACTTTCAGCTTGCTACTCTCGAAATTTCTAACCCGCGTCGAAACTGCTTTCTTGGTGTAGAACGGGTTAGCCCAACGCAAACCTGGTTCCCGTGCCGTCCCGGCATAAGCACCAAAAATCTGCAGCACCCGTGCCTGGTTTGGATGCACCATAAAAAAGCCGGCCCAGAGAATGAGAACAATCGTGCTAATCAATGAAGCTGTGATAATCCCAGGGATGGAAAATGCCCGCAGCATCAGGAAAACGCCGTAAAAAGCCGCCAGCTGCATCACCAGCAGCACTGCCAGCATCAGGTACCCGGAAGGTAATTTCCTTTCTTTTTCACGAATCATGGCGTTTCTCCTTTGCATCAATTAGATATCATTATGATATCACATGATCAAAAGATCAAATATTGCCCTGCCATGGTTCAAATCTTTGATCGGAAGCCAGGTCCAGCGACTCGCAATCGCGTTATGTTAAAGATTATCAATGCTCATGGACATTCTGGCTCACGATCCAGGACGCTTCGATCATCATCGCCTGGCGTCATCCCAACATTGGCTCCAGTATCGAACAGCCCTTCCATTTCCCATCCGCGCCGAGCCACCACGTGGAAATGAAGGTTCCCCAGGATTCAATACGCTTGCCATTCACATCTGTGCTCACTGTGCGATACGGTCCACGGCTAAGCGCAAGACGACCGTCACTCGATACCGCAACCACTCGCGGGCGCCAGCGGATTTGCGGCCCGTCAGTTTCGAAGAAAATTGCCCAGGTCTCGCCGACCTCGGCCCTCCCCCGGGCAACCTGTCCGCTTACAAAGCGCGCATCAGGATCAACAAAACTCAGGAACAGTGCCTTATCGCGATATTCTGCCGCACGGCTGAATGCTGTCTCCGCACATATGACCGCCTGCTTAGCCCTGGTTTCGGCCGCAGACAGAGCGGCAATTGCCAGTAGAATTCCTGTCATCAAGGTAATGTCCCCGGTTGGCAACAATCGGCAATGCTGCCAGACGGCGCTGGAAAATGCTGTACGACGATGCAATCCGGAGCCGAATTGTGCAAGCGACGCAAGCTCGTAACTGTATATTTAGCCTGAGTAAACAAGCACTGATAATTCTGATCTGTTCGATCCTGTAGTTGAACCACGGTGAAGCGTAATGGCACAAGAACAATCACAAGAACAATCGAACGAATTCGCAGAACGATCGCTTGACCCTGACAACTGGGAAGAGTTGCGCCAGCTGGGGCATCGCGCATTCGACGACATGATCGAATATTTGCAAACCGTTCGAGACCGACCCGCGTGGCAACCGCTGCCTGCGGCCGCCAAACAACTGTTCGACCAGGCGGTCCCGCGACAAAGTACACCACAGGATGAGGTTTACGCCCAGATTCGCGAACACATCCTGCCCTATCCCACCGGCAATATTCACCCGCGTTTCTGGAGCTGGGTCGGTGGTACGGGAACCGCGACACAATTGATAGCGGACCTGGTCGCATCAGCAATGAATTCCGCAGGACTTGGCTTCGACGAAGTTTCCTCGTCGTACGTAGAGCTGCAGTTACTGAACTGGCTGAAGACCCTGCTCGGATATCCGGCCGATGCCAGCGGCCTTCTGGTAAGCGGCGGATCAATGGCAAACCTTGTCGGACTGGCCGTTGCGCGCACACGATTGGCCCCCTATGACGTACGTAAGACCGGTGTCGATACGACCAATCATCCGCGACTCGTTTACTACGCTTCTACTGAAACGCATTCCTCGGTCCGCAAAGCGATCGAACTGCTCGGTCTCGGTTCCGAGTCATTGCATTTGCTGCCGGTGCATAGTGACTTCACAATTGACGTCGATGCGCTGCAAGAGGCTATAGCAGCGGACCGGGCAGCAGGTCATTTACCAGCCTGCCTGATTGCGAATGCGGGCACCGTCAACACGGCGGCCATAGATCCACTGCATCAGCTCGCCGATATTGCCGAAGCGGAAGGACTTTGGCTGCACGCGGACGCTGCCTTTGGCGGATTTGCAAAGATGTCGCCGCAATACGCGCACCTGGTCGACGGGCTCGAACGGGCAGATTCGCTGGCATTCGATCTGCACAAGTGGCTCTATGTGCAATACGATTGTGGTTGCGCCCTGATCAAATCTGCCGATGTACATAAGGAGACTTTTTCGGTCACCCCGGACTATCTTCGTGAATTCGACCGGGGTCTGGCATCCGGGCCACTCAATTTTTCCGAATACGGTGTGCAGTTATCCCGCTCTTTCAAGGCGTTGCGCGCATGGACTGCACTGAAAACCGAGGGTTCCGATCGTTACGGCGAGCAAATCGGACAAAATATTCGCCAGGCCGCATATCTGACCGGGCTGATAGATAGCCACACTCAGCTTGAACTGATGGCGCCAACGGCAATGAATATCGTCAATTTTCGCTTCGTCGATGACACAGTGCCAGCCAATGAACTGGAAGAGCTGAACGCTGAAATCCTGATGCAATTACATGAGCGGGGTATCGCGGCACCATCATCTACAGTTCTCAACAGCCAGTTTTCGCTTCGGGTTGCGATCTGTAATCATCGCAGCAGGCGCTCAGATTTCGTGGCGCTTGTTGATGGTGTAGTCGCAATTGGCAATGAACTCATCCAAATTCGAAGTCAATAATTAACAATAACTGGCCTTAAGTGTCACTCATAACTTATTGGTTATTATGTAATTATTAGCATTCCACAATTCCGATCCTATCGGGCTCTGCAGAACCAGGTCTTAAACCAGTTATATTGCTGCCCTCAACCCGGGGGAGCATGAGCATCGAAGCTGCGCAAAAGTCACTCGCTGAAGAGCAACGCTCTGACGCCATTCGACAAACGATCAAATGGGTTGTCTATTCCCTGCTGATCGTAAACTGGGCCTATTACATTTTTGATGACTGGCGCGCGGCGCAGCATACTGTTGTCGCGACCGATTCATTGCTGGGCTGGATGAATTCCTATGCCACGTCACTGGATGAACTCGCCTGGTTCGGTCTGTTGTTTCTTTTCGAGGCAGAAACCTACTGGTTGAGCGACGATGCGCTGACGAAGGGCAAAAGAGCTCTGTTCATCCTCCTGAGAGTGTCCTGCTACGGGTTCCTGGCACACACGATCTATGCCTACGTATTCGACTACTTCGAACTTCTGAATGTAGTCACGCTGCCGCTGACTACGACCCTGTGCGATCTTGCTGGCCAGGACTATGCTTTCCTGAGAAACCTCGAATACTCAGTGGTTCAAAGCAACAATTGCGCCATCCTGGCTACTACGGGCCATTTGTTCCAGATCGGCGATGCGTTGGTGATATCTGATGCGGCGGGCGTGAGTGAGGCAACATTTCTGGCCGCAATCGACCTGGAGGACGCAATAGTCTGGCTCGCTGTAGTGATAATCATTGAACTGGTGGTTCTGATACAGGAAAAAGACATCTCCAAGAGTGTGCTCATGACATCCCTGAACTACGTGACAGTCGCACTGTATGGCCTCCTGATCTGCAATGCGGCGTACTGGGCATGGAAAGGTCACTGGGTTTACGCGTGGGACGAGGTGTTATGGATAGGTGGTTTCGCAGCGATCGAGATGAACCTTTCCGAATGGCGAGACGAGATTGATGAAGCTACTGCCGTAAGCTGAAATATTGCCTATAATCTGCCGTCCGCGATTAACGGCGGATCACAAACACTGGGGAAACTATATGACCATTCGAGCATTAACCGCGTTGGCGACAGCAATACTGATAGCGGCATGCGGCCCTGCCGAGCAGGCGCCGACCACCGTTGAAGAAGCAGCAGCACCAGCACCGGTTGATCTTGCGACACTGGCAAATGAGATTGCGCAAAGCGCCATAATTATTGATACGCATATCGATGTGCCATACCGCTTGCATGACGCATGGGAAGACGTATCCGTGGCTACAGAAGGCGGCGACTTTGACTATCCGCGAGCAGTTGCAGGTGGTCTTAACGCACCTTTCATGTCTATTTACACGCCGGCCGAACTGGAAGAGGAAGGTAAATCCAAGGAAGTTGCCGAGGAACTGATTGATCTCGTTAATCGCATCGTTAGCGAATCGCCGGACAAATTCGCGATCGCCCATTCACCCGCCGAGATCGAGGCACAATTTGCCGCCGGATTGATTTCCCTGCCATTAGGTATGGAAAACGGTTCACCCGTTGAAGGTGATCTTGCCAACCTGCAACATTTTTTCGATCGTGGTATCCGCTACATCACGCTCGCGCATGGACTGTCCAACCACATTTCCGATTCGTCGTATGACGAAAACAAACACTGGGACGGTTTGAGTGAATTCGGCGTCGAGGTGGTCAGGGAAATGAATCGGCTTGGCATAATGGTCGACATCAGCCATGTCTCAGACGCTGCATTCTGGGATGTCATGGAAGTCGCCACCGCACCGGCCATTGCATCACATTCCTCTGCGCGTCATTTCACGCCCGGCTGGGAACGAAATATCGATGACGACATGATTGTTCGACTTGCCGAAAATGGCGGCGTCGTGATGATTAACTATGGTTCTGCATTTCTGACGCAAAAGGCGCAAGACTATAGCATCGCCGGCCGCGCCGCTTTCACAGCGTACCTCGAAGAGAACGATGTCGAACGATCAGAGGAAGTCCAGGAAGCATTTCAGGTGGAATACGTCGCCGAACATGGCGCCTATCCCTACGCAACGCTCGACGAGACGCTTGACCACTTTGATCACGTCGTGAAACTCACCAGTATTGATCACGTTGGAATTGGCTCCGATTATGATGGCGTTGGTGACAGTTTGCCGCTCGGGCTCAAGGATGTTTCAAGCTACCCAACACTTATCGAGGGTCTGCTAAAGAGGGGCTACAGTGAAGAAGATGTCGTCAAAATACTCGGCGGAAATTTGCTCCGCGTTTGGCGGGAAGTCGAAGCCGCCGCGGAATGAGACCCAGAACATTTGCCGGTGAATCAGTCGGCGGGCTTTTATCGGGACAATTATGATGAGATCAGCAAAGGTTTTTTTGTGGGTAGCACTTAGTCTTTTTCTAGTGGCCTGCGTGCCTGACCCAAGTGACGCAGACTACAACGTCGTAATACGCGGCGGCACGGTTTACGACGGTCTTGGTGGCGATCCGGTCGTTACAGATCTCGGCATTACAGAGGACCGCATCACAGCTATTGGTGATCTCTCTGCATACTCCGGCATCACAGAAATCGATGCCCGCGAAATGGCGGTTGCTCCTGGTTTCATCAATATGCTCTCGTGGGCTACAGAGTCACTGATCGAAGATGGCCGCGGCATGAGCGATATCGTGCAGGGCGTCACCCTGGAGGTCATGGGCGAGGGCAGCTCAATGGGGCCGTATAGCGATGCGATGAAACAGGAAGAGCTGGAGCGGCAAGGCAGTGTCCGCTACGCCATCGAATGGACCACTCTTGGCGAATACCTCGAATTTCTCGAAACCAAAGGCATTTCGCCCAATGTTGCATCTTACGTAGGTGCGACAACGCTGCGTGTACACGAGGTTGGCTACGATAATCGGCCGGCGACGAAAGACGAGCTTTCACGTATGCAGGACCTGGTCCGGCAGGCGATGCGGGAAGGCGCGCTCGGCGTAGGTTCATCATTGATTTACGCACCAGGCAATTTCGCCAATACTGATGAATTGATCGCGCTGGTCGACGTCGCGGCTGAATATGGCGGCGCTTACATCTCACATATTCGCTCGGAAGGAAATCGACTGGAGGAAGGCGTACAGGAACTCATCAAGATAGCCAGTATCACCGGTGCCCCGGCGGAAATTTACCATCTGAAGGCGTCCGGCAAAGAGAACTGGCACAAGATGGTGAAAATATTCGACCTGGTAGAAGCTGCTCAGCAAGCCGGCCTCGAAATCACTGCCGACATGTACAACTACACTGCGGGATCCACCGGTCTCGATGCGACGATGCCGCTATGGGTTCAGGAAGGTGGCCACGATGCCTGGGTTGCAAACCTGCAAGATCCTGAGATCAAATCCCGAGTCGTCACCGAGATGAAACTGCCAACCGATGAATGGGAAAATTTCTACGTAGCTGCCGGTCCGGAGAATATTTTGCTGGTCGGCTTCAAGAACGAGAAACTTCGCTCACTGGTCGGCAAGACCTTGCAGGAAGTAGCAGACGAACGCGGCACCGATCCCGCCGTGACCGCAGTTGACCTTGTTGTTGAAGACAACAGCCGGGTGGATGCCGTTTTTTTTCTCATGTCTGAAGAAAACGTACGTCGCAAAGTCGCCAAATCCTGGGTCAGCTTTGGTTCAGATGCCCGTGCACTCGCATCAGAGGGCGTATTTCTGGAATCAGGTCCGCACCCGAGAACGTACGGAAACTTTTCTCGCTTGCTCGGCAAGTATGTTCGTGAGGAAAAAATCGTCAGCTTGCAGGAAGCGATTCGGCGCATGACTTCCCTGCCCGCCTATAACATCGGCATTCAGGAACGCGGTGAAATTCGTGAAGGGTATTTTGCTGACGTTGTAGTTTTCGATCCGGAAAAAATTACGGATCATGCTACTTTTGAAGAACCGCACCAATACGCGACCGGCGTTCAGCATGTATTCGTCAATGGCGAGCAGGTCCTTCGTTACGGCAAACATACCGGCGCCACGCCTGGGCGTGTAGTCCGTGGCCCGGGGTGGGATGGCTGGAATTAATTTAAGATCACTGCCTGGCCGGCCATTGCCAGATACCAGGTTGCGTAAATTGCCAGGCCGTAAAGTGCGACGAATACTGCCAGTGCACAGAATCGCAGCGGCACCTTCTGCATCGTTGTCGAGCGTTCCGCCAGGAACCCAGCCAGCGGAATGATCTGCAATCCGAATAGCGACAGGAATGAGGAATTCGACCGTCAAGAATAGCTGCTGAAGACCGACAACGCGCCTTGTGGCTCAGGCCTCCATGCGAGTGCAGGCCAGCAAGAATAATTGTCTTTATCTTTTAACGAACCGAACTGTGCTGGTAATTCAGACTCGAATCTTACCGAGCGCTATACCTACTAACACGATTCCGATAGTGACCGCAGCCAGCGGCCCCAAGATTGTACAAACCAGAATTATTGAATTGACCATGTGCATCACCTGGAAGTAGCCCATCCGGATTACGCTTGCGCCAATTGCGCATTAACGTACTGCCCCGGTGATACTGAACCTCGACCTGCACGTCGGTGTATAAGTAGAAATACGTAGGTACCGATGAATTCGGTCTCAGGCAGGTATCGGATTCAGAATGAAAATGGTCCTTTGTCCGGATCGAAGTCCGGCATATATCGATCGCGTAATTTTTGCTGCTTCGATGGCGGAAACTCGTCGTGAATTACACGACGTACATGGTTCCCGGCGACCAGTACTCTGTCGTGAGCAATTTTTTCGAGTGCGCGGGCATCCTGTAGCGCATCTTTTGCTTCCTGCAACAGCCTGGGCTTTACCTTGTCGGCATTCGCATCGAGTTTTGCCCATTGGCGCTGCGACTTTTCCGCAGTGCTGGTAGCCTTGCTGCGACTCTTTAGTGCTTTTCTGAGGTCTGCCCGAACACGTTTCAACTGTCCCCTCGCGGACCTTCGCATAACGCCTGCGATGATGACAATTGTCACAAGACTGGCGACAATGACCGCAAGCGCAAGCGCCCAGTTGCCTGTGAGTAACGTATCGATCATTTGATTAAACTACCACACCACCCATATTAGCCTCGCGGAACCAGGCCTCTTTCGCTAAGCTTGCGTGCCATCCAAAAAGGAACACAGGGGCTCATTGTGACCAGAATTTTTCTCACCACAATAATACTGCTGGCTTTGGCGAGTTCGGCATCTGCTCAGGATGACAGCTCCGCATACAATGAGCCCTATCAGGTGACGGCGCTGGAAATTTATCGAAAATCTGTCTCCATCCGTTCTGCCCTGGGTCATGGCAGGGTTCCGGAAGTTGCCAATTATCTGGCCGGGAAGTTTTTGCAAGCCGGTTTCAGCAATGAAGACGTAAATATTCTTCCATTCACGCTGGCCGGCGGAGAACAAACCGCCGGACTGGTTGTCCGTTATCGCGGTGATGATTCATCGGGAAAATTGCCAATTCTGCTGCTTGCGCACATGGACGTCGTCGATGCATTGCCGCAGGACTGGGAACGGGACCCTTTCACATTGATAGAAGAAGATGGCTATTTCTTTGGCCGTGGCTCTCAGGACAATAAATTCGGCACGACAATACTCACGGCAACTTTCCTGCGCCTGAAGGCAGAAGGCTTTGTGCCGACTCGTGACCTGATCATCGCCTTTACCGGTGATGAGGAAACAAGCATGGTCAGTACGCAAGCTATGGTCACGACGCATCGTGACCTGACCGATGCAGAATACGTATTGAATGCTGATGCCGGCGGCGGTGTACTGGACAGCAACAACGCGGCCACTTCTTACCTGGTGCAAGCTGCGGAAAAAACATTCGCGACTTTCGAGCTCACTGTGCGCAATCCTGGCGGTCACAGTTCTATGCCTCGGGCAGATAATGCAATTTTTGAACTTGCCGACGCACTAAAGAAAATTCAGGCCTATCGTTTTCCGATTCGCACAAACGACATCACTCGTGAGTACTTTTCTGCAAGCGCCAAGGTCACGGACGGTGAACTCGGTGCAGCGATGCAACGATTTGCCGATAACCCCCTGGATGAGGAAGCAGCCAACGTTTTATACGCCGACCCCAGCCAGGTTGGAATAACACGAACCACGTGTGTCGCGACGATGCTAAGAGCCGGACATGCGGAAAATGCACTACCGCAATCCGCAACAGCGACGATCAATTGTCGGATTTTTCCCGGTGTCGATATAGACGAGATCGCGACAAAGCTTGTGGAGGTCAGCGAAAATAGCGCGATTGAAATTGCAGTCCTCAACGAACCTATGGCCAGTCCCGCTTCTGCTTTACGCGAAGACGTTATGTTCGCGGTTTCGCGGGCCGTACATGCAAGGCATCCGGATATTCCTGTCATCCCTTTCATGGCCCCATACGGTACGGATGGCAAATGGACTCGTACTGCAGGGATGCCAACATACGGCGTCTCAGGTTTACTCCTGCAAGCCAAAGACGAGTTTGCACACGGACTAAATGAAAGAGTTCCAGTACGCAGTTTCTACAGCGCACTCGAACACTGGCATATTCTGCTAACGGAGCTGGCGGGTCGCTAACCCTGCCAGGGTGCTATCCCTCAGAAATCGATGTCGGCCAGGATGCGTCGAACGGGAATGGTTTCTCCTCAGTGTTGAAAGTCAGGAAATTGATGATCTGGTAGGAGTAAATTGCCAGAGAATGACCGAATTTCTTCAGTTGATCGTTGGTGTCGCCCGTGAGTAGCACGTAAAAAAACTGGATGACGACGACGGCCGCGATCACGAACCTCGAAAGACCGTACAGGATTCCAAATACAATCATGAATGCCAGCCGAAGCCAGGTCGAACGTGACGTTACATTTTTTTCCATGTCACTGCGGTCTGCAGAATTATCTGGCGCCGGATCCGGCGATACGTGATCCATTGGTTGATCATTGGTGGTCATGCTTATTCCTTAAAGTTCAGGCCAACCCTGACAGTCAAATTATACGCTTATTTATTAGACTACGAAAACGTGGGCAAAGTTTCACGCCTGCGGACAACTTTCGCAATACATTAATTAGTGGTTTTTGTTGCAGTTTGGTCGGGTACCGACCGTGCGCCCGGAATCAGGCGTTGACGTAGAAGTAGTAAAAGCCGATCAGGATCATTACCAGGAAAACTGACTTTGCGAGTTTCGCCCCACCGGACTCCTCGCTAATAGCACCCGGTGCCGGTTTCTGTGGTCCGTGGGTACGATGTGCCCTGTCAACCAGCACCTTGGCATTTGCCAGGCCAAGACCCGTTTCCTCGCGCAGGATCTTGATGGCCTCGATTTTGCGCCCTTGCTTGATCGCCTGAATCACATCGGGCGACAACTGATTTTCAGTAAGTACTACTTCGGTTTCCATTATTGTTAATCACCAACAATCCTGATCAGAACAGTCGAAATGTTAGCAATTTCGGGGCTTACATAACTCTGAGCTACGTCTCAATTTTGACAAATTCAGGTCAGCCCAGGCAATAGAGACATTAGTTAGAACAGCAATTAATCCGGGGCATAAGCCCAGACAAAATTCTCCCGATTGGGCATGCGCACCTCTGGTAGCGTATTCGCATCCAGTCGGTCGTTCTCCCCGACAATATCGTTCAGATACAAAATGTAGGCAGTCACTGCGTAAACATCATCATTAGACAGGCTTCCAGGAGCCTGGTAGGGCATTGCCCGATGCACGTAATCGAAAAGTGTCGTTGCATACGGCCAATAGCTGCCAACGGTTTTCTGCGGTTGATCGGTGGTTAATGAACCATGGCCGCCAACCAGCGGATCGTTGAGTCCGTCTTTGCCGCCCGCACCGTGACAAGCCAGGCAATTTTGCTGGTACACGTTTGCGCCTGCTGCTGCGGTACCAGAACCATCGGGAAGCCCCTCGCCATTCGGCAGTATTGTGGAGTCCACGCTTTTGAGCTCGTTTGAACTGACAGCCTCGCCCTTTTTCGGATTGTCATCAGCGACAATCGATTCGGCGGCCAGCAAACACAGCACGACAATGACTATAAACATCACATTACGCGTAAACATTGTTGACCTCCCCGTTTGCATTCACCTGCCAGGCCTGGATACCGTTGTAATGATAGAAACCACGCTTCGATCGCCCTTCGAGTACAGCATCCCTGGTTGGCTGAATGTTACCAGCCTCGTCTGTAGCCCGACTAAGGATGACCGCCGAAGCGCCGTCCCAGCGCCAGGCAGAGCGAAAGCGCGTAAGGCATTTCGACATGACGTGCTCATCAAGAGCGGCATCGGCCCAGCTTTTGCCACCATCAGCTGAAACTTCGACGCGCCTGATTTTTCCCGCGCCAGTCCAGGCGATACCGGAGATCTGATAAATGCCGGGCTCGCCCATTTGGAGGTCGGGCGACGGGCTGGTAATTACCGACTTAACCCCCATCGGAAAAGTGAACAGCCTGGAAACACCATCATCCTGCAGATCCGAATACTTTGAGGTTTCGTCCCTGGTCATCGACGGCTGATCTACTACTTTTATAGTGCGTAACCATTTCACACTCATATTGCCTTCCCAGCCCGGCAGAAATAGCCGCATTGGATAACCATTCGATGGCCGCAAACGTTCGCCATTCTGGTAGAGCGCGACAATCGCATCGTCCAGCACTTTATCCATGGGCACACTACGGCTCATCATCGCGGCATCGGCGCCGGCTGCTACGATCCATTTCCCCTGCGGTTTGATGCCGGTCTCCTGCAGCAATACGGAAAGCGGCACGCCACCCCATTCGCTCGCCGAGACAAGTCCATGGATCTGGCTGCAACTCTTTTGTGTCGGCTCAGGCGCAATCAATGTGCCGCTGTTGCCCGAGCATTCGAGAAACTGGATTCTGGATACGGTTTGATAACGCGACAGGGCGTCAAGACTGAACGACAGTGGTCGATCAACGAGACCGTGGATAACCAGTCGATGCTCATCGGGATCGATCGCAGGAATGCCACTGTGGTGCCGTTCAAAGTGCAGCCGACTCGGCGTAATGATGCCATCCAGCAACTCAAGCGGTGTGCGCGATGCGCCCGCACCGGTGGTACCGGTTTGTGAGCCGATAGCTGTCCGTTGCAAATGCGCTTCATGCTCAGATGGCGCTCCGCTCTCGCTCATCGGCGCACCTGGTCCACGCATCCATACGGGACGATCTGCAGAAAATGTCTGCGCGCTTAATAATAGCGTACTGCTGGCAACACCCGCTTTGAGAAAGAATCGCCGATCAAGGAGGCCATTGCCCGCGACAGGAGTATGATTATCAGACATGATTTTCCCCGAATATTATTGTTAGCGAATCAATACTAATACGAAGACCACGCGCAGCGGTAGAGACTTGTGACGTCATCGAACAAGACCCTTTCCATCAGTTCGGCGCGGAAGCCGTATTTGCTGGTTGATTTTGTTATCCTCGACTCTCATCTGAGAACAAGAAAAGCAGCTGACCAGCGCGGAGCGATAATGAAATTTCTGAGTCTTGCGACACTGTCATTTTTGGCCATGGTATTGCTTGCAGCCTGCGAACGCGGTGGCGATGACGGTACTCCGGCGCCCTACTCCAGCCGCTATCAACCATTGGCATCAGAACCGACCCTGCTGCGTGGGGCCACCGTTCTGACCGGCAGCGGAGAACGACTCGAAAATGCTGATGTCGCTATGCAGGACGGCAAAATTCTTGCTGTCGGGCAGAGCCTTGCAGAAGGTGATATGACCGTTGTCGATGCGAGTGGCATGTGGGTGACACCGGGTATCATTGATGTTCATTCCCATCTCGGCGTTTATCCGTCACCCAGGGTCACGGCACATTCAGATGGCAACGAGGCTACTGCCCCCAACACTGCAGAAGTTTGGGCCGAACACAGCGTCTGGCCACAGGACCCCGGATTTGTCACTGCGCTCGCAGGCGGAGTGACTTCATTGCAGATACTGCCTGGCTCCGCAAACCTTATTGGCGGCCGTGGCGTCACTCTGAAAAACGTCCCAGGTCAATCGGTGATGGACATGAAGTTTCCCGGAGCACCATACGGTATGAAGATGGCATGCGGCGAAAACCCGAAACGGGTTTACGGCAGCCGCGGCGTGTCGCCCTCAACCCGCATGGGCAATGTTGCCGGTTATCGTGCAGCCTGGATCGCAGCAGCGGATTATCGCGACAAAATGGCGGCTGCAGAGAAGGGCCAGGGTGAGGCGCCATTGCGTGACCTCAAACTCGAAACCCTGGTTGGGGTACTGAACGGCGAAATACTAATCCACAATCATTGTTATCGGGCAGACGAGATGGCGGTCATGTTTGAAATCGCCAATGAGTTTGATTACAAAATCAGCGCCTTCCACCACGGTGTGGAAGCCTACAAAATTGCCGACCTGCTGCGCGAGAACGATACCTGCGCTGCGGTCTGGGCCGATTGGTGGGGTTTCAAAATGGAAGCATTCGATGGCATTCGTGAAAATGCGGCCATCCTTGATCAGGCCGGCGCTTGTACGATAATCCATTCCGACGATGCGCTTGGCATCCAGCGACTCCACCAGGAAAGCGCCAAAGTGATGGGTGCGGCAGCGAAGGTTGGAATCGACATCCCCGAGGAACGCGCGATACGCTGGATTACCAGCAATGCCGCTAAAGCGCTGGGTATTGGTGATGTTGTCGGCACGCTTGAAGCCGGCAAGATGGCCGACGTTACAATCTGGGACGGCAGTCCATTCAGCGTCTATACAAAAGCACAAAAAGTCTACATAGATGGGGCGCTCGTCTATGAACGCGACAATGCAGCAGTCAATCCGGTGACTGATTTCAGTCTTGGCACTTCGGCGCAACACGGAGGTGCACAATGAAATCCATCGGCAAAATTGTGGTTGCAGGTCTCGTTTTGCAGTGCACAATTGCGGGCGCACAAACCACAGCGATAACTGGAGCCCGCGTGCATACTCTCGGTCCGGATGGCACGCTGGAAAACGCCACCATTATTATCGAGGGAGGAAAGATTGCAGCTGTTGGCAGCGGTATTTCTGTTCCTGCTGGTGCCGAGCGCATTGATGCCAGCGGCAAGATAATTACACCGGGACTATTTACTCCTATCGGTCAACTTGGACTGTCCGAAGTCAGTGCCGTTGCGGGCACCAACGATGCTGTGCAGCGCGGTGACCAGTTCGCAGCAGCTTTCGATGTTGCTGATGCGTACAACCCGCGCTCAACGCTCATTCCCGTCAATCGAATCGATGGCATTACCAGCGCCGCCATTACACCGCTCGCCGCTGCAGCCGATGAAGAAGGCAATTCCAGCCGGGTATTGTCGGGCCTCGGTGCCGTAGTGCATCTTGGCGACGAACCGAAATATTTCATCAAACGTGGCGCTGTTTTGGTTGCCAATTTTGGTGAAACCGGAAGTAGTGTGGCTGGTGGATCACGAGCGGCTGCGGTAATGGTTTTGCGTGCGGCGTTAAATGACGCTAACGACTATCGGCAAAACCGGTCTGCGTATGAGCGTGGTGACTGGCGGGAGTACTCGGTCAGTGCTGCGGACCTCGAGACATTGCAAAGTGTGCTTGATCGCAGCACACCATTGTTATTCAACGTCAACCGCGCCAGTGATATCTCTGTAATTCTGGGGCTTGCGACTGAGTTCAACATTCGGGCAATCATTGCGGGAGGCGCAGAAGCGTGGATGGTTGCAAACGAACTGGCCGCAGCAAATGTTGCTGTCATTCTGGATGGCATGAATAATTTGCCCGGCAACTTTGACCGCATTAACGCTCGCCTCGACTCGGCGAGCATCCTGGTCGGCGCCGGAGTGACTGTTGCCTTTGGTGCCGGTTCTCAAACTCACAACGCGAGAAACCTGACGCAATCTGCGGGCATCGCGGTCGCTAACGGTTTGGAATGGGACGCAGCGCTGGCTACGATTACGCTGGCACCGGCACAGATATACGGCGTCGATGCACTGGTTGGAAGCATAGAAGTCGGCAAAGAGGCTGACCTGGTTATCTGGGCGGATGACCCACTCGAGCTCAGCAATTATCCCGAGCAGGTTTACATCCAGGGCACAGCGATTCGAATGCAAAGCCGGCAAACAATGTTGCGCGATCGCTATTTGCAAACCGACGCGGACAAGCCACCTGCGTTCCGCAAATAGGGTGCAATCCACTGCTGTCCCATGAACACAAAATCGAAGCCAAAATGGAGTGTCAGTTTAAACCAGATACCGGCAATCGCCCGCTGGGCGGGCTCCTACAATTCTAATTAGCCATGTAGGAGCCCGCCCAG
>RCNC010000259.1_pt1 | contig 36023 bp, 27 predicted proteins | sample 2041301 | NCBI WGS metagenome assembly RCNC01 (sample SAMN09708231, study PRJNA481090) | Marine sediment metagenome, whole genome shotgun sequencing project. | biome: marine sediment; feature: ocean; material: sediment; isolation source: Sewage treatment plant 13A marine sediment (STP13A) ... | reverse complement strand
GCTGACGGGTCTGTTGTGCCGGCAAATTTGGGTGTAAATCCTAGCCTGACCATAACAGCCCTGTCTGAATTCATCATGTCGCAGATGCCCGAGAAAAGCGAATCCTAAACCGAGTAGATATCCACGGGTGTATACCTGTGGATATCTCTGCCGTCCGCTTGAAGAAAGACAAGATGATACGCTTAACCATGACAATAATATGGAATTTGCCAAAATCAAAACAAATTATGCCCATGAGTTGAGTAGCAGCGTGTTGAAAAAAATAGGGAATGGGTTCATATGTCAATACGCTGGTGAACGTTGTCAATGTAGATTTTTTTGTTATAATAGATTTGATATGTAAGTTACCGCATGTCTAAGATTCGCCAAATATAAGACTTAATCAAATCACGCGAAAGGACGTTTGCAATGACTTTATGATAAGTCAATGAACCGGAAAAATCTGGAGGTAAGACCAAGTCTTTACATGCCCAGCGGTCTACTCGACAAAAGACTCCTTTACGCAGTCACCGGCCCAATCCCGTGCCAACAGGATTTTAGGCGGTGCATTTTAACTTACATCTTATTGCCATATTTATGAATTTTAGCAGCAATAGATATCTGAAAACACAAGTTTTTGGGAAGATTGGTGGACGTTGATGTGTTGGAGCTGTATGACATATTCATATCTATCTATATTTAAGAAAATCTTTGGTTTTAATAGTTACTTCTGGTGGTTCCACCATGCAACCGATTCAGGAATATTGTTTCCATCCACAATTTGTCCCATCAATGGTATTAAAAATTGGATCTGAGCTTTGGGTGACAAAGTCATGATCTGTTCCATCGGGTCATACCAGGGATGGCTTGACAAATCGAACGTACCATTATGGATCGGAACCAAGACCTTCCCTTTCAAATCTTTGTATGCTTTCAGATTGTCTTCAGGCATCATGTGCATCGTTCTCCAACTATTATGATAAGCTCCGCATTCTAAAAAGGTTAGATCAAATGGACCGTATTTTTCCCCAATTTCTTGAAAACCTTCAAAATAACCGGAATCTCCGCTGAAATAAACGGAATGTTGGGGTGTTCTGATCACCCAAGATGTCCATAGAGTTTTATCTGAATTAAAAAGACTTCGTCCAGAAAAATGTTGAGCAGGTGTCGAAATCAACTCAACGTTTCCAATTTGTATTTTTTCCCACCAATCCAGTTCTGTGATCTTTTCTAAAAGTACGCCCCAAGAGACCAAAGTTTCTCCGAGTCCTAAGGGAACAAAAAAATATTTTACTCTATCCTTTAGCTGAAGGATAGTATCATGATCCAGATGATCAAAATGGTTGTGTGATATCAATACTCCCTCAATGGGTGGCAAATCCTCAAGTTTGATGGGTACAGGATGAAATCGTTTAGGTCCAATCCATTGAAACATGCTGGCTCTTTCACTAAAGACCGGGTCTGTCAGCCAAACTTTCTCTCCTATTTGGAGCATAATAGTGGAATGACCAATCCGTACAAATCGTAATGCTTGGTCATCTTGTATATAAAAATCTGTTCCTATCAGCCGTTGAATTGGAAGTGGCTCTTGTGGGACTGGATCAACTCTTTTACTTAGAAGCATATATTTAAATGCTGCTCGCCATGCTGCCCCAACATCATATAAGTCTCTTTTCGCATTATGATATTTTCCGTTTTCGTACTGTGGTGAATTTTCCATTCGTTCTTGAGGGGTCAATTTCGGATTTTTTCCATAACTGGGACTGCACATCAAAATAATTCCTATTATGATCAATGTGAGGAAATGTTTTAATTTTTGGGTTTCTTGATTTTTCATAATCGGAGACTACAGATGTATGGAGATAATCGCCACCTATATACTTACTGATACCATGAACCGTGGCTTTCACGACGCATCCAACGTCTCTGCTCCGGGCGTGCCGAATCGCGTGATCAGGAAATGGAACAGACCTGGCGTGTGTGCTCCAAACCAGCAGAAGATTTTCCCCATGGGGGTGAACGTGAACTCGCGCTTGCGCTTGTGAGTGGCGCGGACGCATGCTTTGGCCGTGCCGGATACTTATAGGTCGAGGTCGGCAAAAAAATTAATGAAGATGAATGCTTCCATGAAAGTGTGATCAATTCCTATTCTCCGACGCTCAGGTCCCTTTTTCACTCTCATGACGCATCTTCTTCTCCTTTACCGTGACCGGGTGTTGCCAATAACCCGGCATCACCATCGTAACTGCGGAAATGCACATCCCGCTGTGGAAAAGGTATCACGATATTCAACTCCCTGAAATTCCGTTCAATTTCATAGTATAGCTCGCTCTTTACCCTCATTTTTCTATCAATATCCTTTAACCAGACACGCAGCTCGAAATCAAGCGAGCTATTCCCAAATTTCATAAACAGAACCTCAGGCAGAGGTGATTTCACCACTTCCTTCTGTTCCCTTGCGCAGCTCATGATGGTCTCTACCACCAGAGAAACATCGGAACCATAGGCCACGCCAATGGGAACACGCAGGCGTATTTGACGATTTGTGAGGGTCCAGTTGGTGACCTGGTTGTGAATAAGATCCGCATTCGGGATGATCATATCCGCCTCATCCATGGTCCGTACGATGGTGGCCCGCAAGCCGATTTTTCTGATGTACGCCCTGCCCGTATCAACAATCTCGATGGTGTCTCCTTCTGTCAAAGGGCGTTCAAACAGCAGAATAAGACCACAGATAAAATTATTGACAACTCCCTGCAGGCCAAAACCGATGCCAACACTAAGGGCACTGAGAATGATGGTGATTTTCGTGAAATCAAAACCAAGGATCATGAATGTCAATAAAAACCCGATAAAGATGATGCCATAGCGGATCAATTGACCGATCGAGCGCTGAACCCCTCTTGACAGCTTTTGCCCACTGATGGTCTCATCCAGAAGCACCTTCGGGAGAATCCGGGAGGCAAGAAACACGCCGTAGATAACACCTGCCAGCGTAACAACCATACCCGCACTGATTCGCAGGGCACCAATGGACAGCCCCAGGGAATACAAATGCGTAGTGGCCTCCGGCAGATTGTCGTACAAACCCCACGCCACGAGAATTCCAGGCAACAAGGCAAACCCGATGATGGCGGCTGCAAACAAAAAACTGATTCTCTGTACATGGAACTGCGCATCGCTGCGCAGCAGTTTCACCCGCCAGACCGGTGACGTATAGAACACCCAGCGCAGGCCTCCGTAAATCAGGTATATGAAAAATATATAGGGCAGTGTCAGTGCCATGGATTTTATCATCGATCGGAAAAGATAGACAGCAATCCCGGCATTACCCCATATCTGTGCAATGATGATGACCACAAAAAACACCCCGACTGCCCGAAACAACCAGATATAAAAACCGGCCTCGTTCAGAGTGGAATATTTTCTTGTCCAGCGCACAAGAAAGTAGAGCCCTACGAGCGACGCCAGAAATATCCAGAGCCTGGAAAGGGGTAGCGGCGCGCCGGTAAATATCAGTAGTTCCGAAAAGATATGAACAATCATCACGCCATAGACAGCCTGTCTTTTCCATGACTGGTCAATCACCAGACTCAAAAGTCTGACACATGCAAGACCACCGACGATGGTATATGTCAGTCTTAAAGCGCCCATAAATGGCGAATATGCTACAAACAACGCCAGGGTCGCTATGGTTATGAAGAGTGCACTCGCAACAGGTCTGTCAGCAAGAAATTCCCAGTTTTCAGATGCTCTCAATGCGTCCCTGTTCTTGTAGATGGCACCCATGACCAGCAGAATACAGCAGAGCTGGACAAGAAAGTTCCACCCATATTGACGAAAAAAGCGAACACCCGGCCACGAAAAACCTCGCAGGTCCTCCAGTACCACCGACCATAATTCACCTCTGAAATGGGAAAGAAAAGCAACGGATAACAATGGCGGTGCTTTTTTGTACAGGTATTCCCGGCGGGCAATTGAGAGGGCAGCGCGCAGGTCGACATCAAACACATTGAGCCTCTTGGTAACATCGCTGCCTTTGGCCTGCAGCACCAGCATAGTCTCGAGACGCAGCAGGACAAGCTCAAGACCTGTGTCAATGGTTTTCTGCGCATCTCTAAAAACCTGTTTAATTTGTTCAGGTGACTGATCCTTGAGTAGAGATGCCTGCCAGACGTCCCAATGCCTTTTTTCGGACAACCATTCCGTTTTCCAACTGTCAATCCGTCTGATTTCAGTGATCAGGGGTTTGCTGACAAATGCAAGCAGGAATTTCTGGTTCGCAGCATCTTCCCTGAATTTGCGAAGTTGTACGATTTTGTAACCTGCTGTCTCCTTCAATTGATCAAATATACGGGTACTTTCCTCCAGTTCTGCCGCAATAGCGGCATATTTCATTTCAATAGAAGAAAAATCATCCCCCTGATTGATGTTGTTTTGGAGGCGTGCAAAAAAGCCGGACAAATCCGCTGACAAAGGGATGATATTCGCCAGGTCAGGAACTGCAACTTCCGGTTCCGGTTTTGCCTCAGCCGGTTGATCCTTTTTTTGTGGCCAGGCCGCCGAAACATTGCCCGGCACTAGAAAAACCACCCATAGCAGCACGATCCCAAAAATAATATTGACCGTCTTTCTCATTATATCCTGCCCTCTATCTTCAAAGTCCGTCAGCACTGGAAAACCGGAAGGGGGAAAGCCATCGTTTTGGCCGAGTGGCGTATTGTAGATGACCCTCTTTTTTCAACCCGGGGTTTCGGAATGCTGTATTCCCAGCTCACGATTTAAAGATATAATCTTTATTGGTTTAACAAATGTTGCTTAATTCTATATTGGATAATAATCAATAAATCAAACAAAAGGGGAGTATACAATGGAACGGATCTTAATCTATAATTTGAATTCATCCCACGCTGCAAACAGCGGGGAATTCAAATTTAAACAAGGGAGGGGTTATTCATGAGGAAAGCTTCCGAATGTATCTGTGCCCTGGTATTCTTTGTGCTACTTTTCGCAAGCAACTCATTTGCAATCGAACTCGGCATGTATCTCGATCTTGGAGGCGGGTCTGGTGAAGCGGAATATGACTTCTCAGGAGCAGATGAATTTGACATCGACACAGGTTTCTTTGGGGTTGGCTTTCAATTCGAAACCCACCCGTTATCCGCAAAAAGGGTTTTTAGTTACAGATTTCAGGCGGGGCTCGAGGCAAGGGAAATTGAGCTTAAAGATAACGTGACCTTGGAACTTGGCGGGCTTATCATCAACAACACGTTTGCTTTCGGCGGGAACCCTTCCGAAAAGATTCGTCTTTGGGGCGGCCCTCAAATTCTGATTGGACTCTACGGCGGTGAAACCGACAAAGAGTACATAGGGGATGAAATTTCATTTTTTGGGGCTGCATTCGGACTTGGGGTAGCTGGAGGTGCTAACTTCGGATTTAGAAACGGAAAGACCTTTCTTACCACTACCATAGGCGTGAGGGCTTTAGGTTTCTCGGGTGAATCAGAATGGCATGGCCAGGACGAGGATTTAGATGGCAATGCCACAGAGTTTTTTCTCTCTATTGGAATCTTGTTTTGAGCGATAAGAATTTTATAAGACGGGACAGGCCCCATCAGTCCGTCTCAATTGCGTCGATAACCCCTACCAGTTCTTTCAGATGGGAGATGGTGTAGTCGGGGACCATCAGGCTGCGCACGTGTTCCGGGGAGTGCTCCCTTGAAAAAAAAGGATGTCTCACGACAAGACGTTGATAGGCCTCGAAAGCTTCGTCAATGGCTTCATCGGTGTGGGCCCCTTGATTCAACTTTACCGTAATCATACCCAGTCTCTTTGCACCAAAAATGTCTTGCAGGTATCGATCACCCACCATTATCGCCCGGGAAAAATCAAACCCCATATCTTTTTGTGCTTTAAGCCACAAGTTGGGATAAGGTTTCCGCTTTTCGCTTTCATCCGAAGCATAAAAATAATGTTTGCGAAGATTCATCTTGCTATCATAGCGGGAAAAATAATGATTTAAATTCAGTCGGGTTATTTTGCCTGCCTGTTTGATGGGGGGGCCGTTGGTAATAATTGTCAAAGGGTATTTTGAATACAAAAGGTTGAGAATCGGGTTTGTTTCCGGGGCGCTGGTCATCAGACTGATTTTGCAGTCCCAGTATTTCTCAACACCTGCGGCAATAATGATGGGATCGTACTCACTGTTGAAATGAAAGCAGAGTTTATTAAAATGATCCTTGGCATTGGAATCCAGGGAACGAATCTTCCATATCCTGCTCAAAGCTGTCTTTTGTTCAGCTCTCAAGCCGGCTTGAATCATGGCATTGACCGACATCTGAAGCGCTGTTTCAAGAAAATCGGCTGGAACATACAGGACGGAATCCAGATCAAAATGAATGCACGCGATCTTTTTTGTCATGAGGTAACCTGGTTACAAGGTGTTTAGATAACTTGACGGTAACAATACCTATAAGCTATCTCAAAAAAGTTTTTTGACGCAATTTCTGTGTTGGTCCCTTGCTTCAAATCCTCGGAATACGGTAGTATGCTTGCGGGTTGAAGCTCAGGCCCGCCTTGAACTTGAGCCAAAACCCTTTTTTTGAGATGGCTTATAGTTTAATTATCATAAGACTTACAGAAGTTCAATTTTTTTGTCATCACCAAAAACATTGATCCAAATAGAGGGCCCCAGCGGTCAAAGATTCCAGGCGTCGAATGTGAGGATTGATATTTGTTATCTATTCAGATGTTGGCGGGCCAATGTGTCCTGTTGGCCTTGTGTCCTCTTTGGAAAAACGATTGCAGCAAATCGAGTGAAGAACCTCGCAGCATGCGAAGCACTGCCGAACGTCAGAACCTACGGGGAATGCGCTCGCTGTTTCGGTTCACTCACTGCTGCGGTTCAATCTTGACGATAACCGCTGTGATGTCATCCTCTCTTTTTGCTCCTTGTTGAAAATCTTCCAGAATGTCGAAAACAGATTGCAGGATGTCCGAAGCACTATCGGCGGCATGTTCACGAAGAACCTGATAGACGGGGTCCTTGCCCATGCGTGTGCCTTTCAGGTTTTGTGCCTCCCAGATACCATCCGTTCCGAGCAGAATAACCTGCCCCTTGGACAGACCCTGCAGTTGAACCGCTTCAAAACACCCGTCATCCTTCACACCCAGCGCCATGCCAGACCCCTTCAGTTCCTGGAATGAATCGGTTTCCGGCGTATATACCACGGCCGGATCATGACCCGCCCGGACCCATTCGAGTTGCCCCCTCAGGGTGTCTATCACCAGGAAAAACAGGGTCATAAAGTCACCTGAATACTCCACATCTTTGGCCAGCTGAAAATTGACATCCGCTATCATTTCCGCAATCCCTCCCGGCAGGGATGCGCGTTGACGCAAGGATGCCCGCACCGTGGCCATGAGTAGTGCCGATGAAATGCCGTGGCCGGACACATCCCCGATGGCCACACCTGTCTTAGAATCACCCTTGCCGGACATGGGAATGAAATCATAGTAATCACCGCCGGTTTCATCACAGTATACGCTGCGCCCGGCCATATCCAACCCATTACCCTTTACATGTTTCCTTGGAACAAGATTCTGCTGGATCTCCTTGGCCAGGGACAGGGATTGTTGAATCCTGTCCCGCTCGATCAAGCCCTGGGTCATTTCATTGATGGTATCACCGGTGTACCCGATTTCATCGTTAGTTGTCACCTGAACCCGGCTTGAAAAATTTCCTTTTTTTATGTTTTGCAGCACCTGAATGATATTTTTAAACGGCCTGGTCAGGTTGCTGCTCACCAGAAAGACCACCCAGATACCGATACAGACAAATATCAAAACTTCAAACTTGATAGCCTCTTCCAGTTGAAAAATATACGGATGCACACCAGTCCCGGGAGTATATATTTTGGAAACATCGCCATAGAGCGCCATCAACGGCACAATATTGATGGCCACGAGAAGCGCAATCAAGCGCGTTCTTATTCGGATATGAAAGGTTTTAGCCGTGGCTGACAGACCGCCTTCCGGGAAAAAATATTTCACTACCCGCCGTTGGAGTACGAATTCAAAAACGAAGAATGCGATCGTCACGGTGATGATCCCGGTAAAAATATTTTGAAAAAAGGCCTCCCTGATGGACTCCCGGTCGGCACCATTTAGCCAGAATACCCCTGAATAGACACATCCAGCCAAGAGCCAGATAATGATATCCAGGATTATCAGGAAAAGCGGTTCATTTAAAAGCCGACGACGTGCCAGAAGGGTGGTTGTCTCCGAAACAGGTTCATTTTGATATAGTTTTTCCAGGTAACGCCGGATCGGCATTTCATAAGCCAGGATGATGGCAAAGGGAACAATCAAAGACAGCGGTAAAAAATATATATGGATGCGACCGGCCATTCTCAAGACCTCGGGTGAAATCAGATCGCCCGAGCCCCTGAGAATGAAAACAATTATCATAATACCGAACATGTTTGAAATGCAATTTGAAAAAAGCAGGGCGTTCTTGAGTCGTATCAATTTCAGCTTCGTCATGATATTGACCCCCTAATACGGAAACCGTTAATTGCTCCAAGAAACATATGACAACAGAGATCTCAGTACAAGTCCCATTTTTTTACATATTTATTGCATCTTTCCGATGAATGCCTATGTTTGAGACTACTTTTTTTCGAACAGAGCGTAATGGATGGACAAAAACATGAATGACACACAGACCGCTTCATCACCGTTTGCCTTGAACAATGTTCGTATGTTCATTGCCTTTCGGATCTTTTTCAACGCCCGATTCTACTACCCGGTGTTTACGATTCTGTTTCTCGACTTCGGTCTCACCATTTCCCAGTTTGCTGTATTGAATGCCGTCTGGGCCGGAACCATCGTCTTGATGGAAGTCCCGTCCGGTGCCCTGGCAGACATATGGGGACGCCGGAACCTCCTCATCCTCTCCAGTATCCTGATGATTCTGGAACTACTGCTTCTGTGCATCGCCCCCCTGGGTCGCCCGTCACTGTTGTTTGCCATCTTCCTGGTCAATCGCGTCCTGAGTGGCACGGCCGAAGCGGCTGCCAGTGGTGCTGACGAGGCGATTGCTTTTGATTCATTGAAAGAAGCCGGACTGGCTGACGACTGGAGCAAAGTCCTGGCCATGCAAATGCGCGTGCGTTCCATGGCCTTTATTTTCGCCACGGCAGTGGGTGCGGCTGTCTATGACCCATCATTTATGCAAGGCCTGATGGACTGGTTTGGATGGCAGGTATCTTTGACACAGGATGTCACCATTCGATTTCCCATTTACCTGACCCTTATCATGTCACCGTTCGCCTTATATTCGACACTACGCATGACGGATTCAGGCTCGACCGTATTGAGTGACGAATGCGGTGCCCTGGAAACGTGTGGGCTCACCATCAGGGAAGTCATTTCACAGACACTTGGAGCCGGAAAATGGATACTGCAGACCCCGTTTGCCATGGTCATCATCGCCGCAGGATTCCTCTTCGACAGCATCATCCGCATGGCAGGGACACTTGGCAGCCAATATTATCGTCTCATCGAAATCCCCGAAGCCCTGTTCGGCATCATCGGTTCCGGTATGGCCCTTCTGGGTATTGTCATACCTCGCCTGTCCATGAAAATGGTCGATCAACACACCCCCCGATTTAACCTCATGGTGGTCAGTACCACCACGATCGTCGGTCTTTTCGGCATGACCTTTTTTATGCCGCTCTACGGATTGGTCCCGGTGGTTATCCTCTACAGCGGTAGCTACATGATTGGATTTTTCGTGAGTCACTACCTGAACCATATTACAGAATCCAGTCAGCGTGCCACGGTTTTAAGCTTCAAAGGGCTTTTCATGAATCTTTCCTACGGTATGATCGGCTTGCTCTACTCGTTCCTTTTCGCCATGCTCAGACCCGGCATTTCAGAAAAACAACCCCATCTCACGCCCGAACTCCTGGAAAATCTGGTTTTTATTAAATCATTTCAATGGTTTCCCTGGACATTTATCATCGGACTGGTCATTTTTCTACTCTTTGCCAAACATAAAGTAGGGTCTTCATTGAACAAAGGGGCAATTCGTTGATCGCTCCGGAAGCACTGGCAATCACGTATGGTCTCGGCTCCGCCATCATCTGGGGCGCCGGGGATTTCAGCGCCGGTTTTGCATCACGAAAAACCAGTGTAATCAGTGTCGTTCTTTTTTCACAACTGATCGGGGCCGTGTTTCTCTTTCTGCTGGCCATGGCTTTCTCAGAAACGTTTCCACCCCTGCGGGATATGGTCTTGGGGGGGTTGGCAGGTATTTTGGGTGTATTGGGTCTTATCGCCCTGTACGAAGGTCTATCCCAGGGCCGGATGGGTATCGTTGCCCCGGTTTCCGCCATTGTTACGGCACTGCTTCCCATCGTTTTCGCATTCTTTAAAGAAGGCCTGCCAAAAGCTCCTCAGATCCTGGGACTGGCCCTGGCGCTGACCTCAGTCTGGCTGCTCTCCTTCTCAAAAAGAGAAGAGAAAATATACCGTTTTACCGAGTTTACCCTGCCCCTGCTGTCTGGAATCGGCTTTGGTCTTTTTTTCATTCTCATTGACACAGCCACCCATGAGTCGATTCTCTGGCCTCTTGTGGGAACACGCTGTGTTTCACTTGTGATGATGTCAATGCTGTTCCTGGCCAACACAAATGCGCGGGTCCCAGAAAAAAGCCATCTCCCCCTTATCGCGCTGGCAGGCATTTGTGATGTCATGGGCAACATGTTCTTTGCTTTGGCAACCAACATCGGCCGTCTTGATATTTCCACTATGCTTTCCTCCCTCTTCCCAGCAGCTACCGTCACACTGGCCTGGCTTTTTCTCAAGGAAAAGCTGAACCGTCACCAGTGGCTCGGCGTTGCCGTGGCGTTGATGGCACTCTTTCTGATTTCAACGTAGATACCCGGGTCCAAAGGGCCCGGCACTGATTCAACCCTATTAGGGATTAGTATTACGCACATTTAGCGTGTAAAAAATTCTAAATCCGAATATCGAAATACGAAACAAATCCAAATATCAAAATATCAAATGATTGAAGAACCTCGCAGCAAGCTACGAGGAATGTTCTGCCGTTCGGCAGTGCTTCGCATCGACCGTAAGAAATCTGGCTAATTTAGATTCGCTCGCTAACCCCGCAGCAAGCTACGGGGAATGCGCTCGCTGTTGCGGTTCAAACATAGTGCTTGGGCTTGTATCTCCAAGGTCTTGTTTTGATCATTCAAATTTGGATCATTAGGTATTGTTTAGGATTTCGAATTTCGTGCTTCGGATTTAAGTAGCCACCGTTATCGGCATAGCCAAATATCTCTGACCTGGCCCAAAGGAACAGGTTTTAGATGACGGAATAAAGTCATGTGATGATTTTATTGACCTGATTTTTTGTGGACATATCGGTATGTAGTTGAGATAAAGATGTTCCAATGGGTTACCAATCAAATTTGACGCGCGATCGTGTTCAAAACGTTATTTCTACAGATGCGACAAGGGGGCTATTCAGATATGAAAATCAAATACCAAAGGATAATTCAGGCTGTTGTAATTCTCGTCATCAGTTGCACATTTCTTTGGGGATGCTCTTTCCTGAACGACTACCAGGACAGCGGTGAATTAGAACTGACCGGTCTGAAGGCACCCGTAAAGGTGATACGGGATGAAAAAGGCATGGCCTATATCTATGCCCAGAATAAGGATGATGCCATGATGGCACACGGTTTTGTCACGGCACAGGACCGGCTGTTCCAAATGGAGCTCACCCGGCGCTTTGCCCAGGGAAGGATCTGTGAACTCGCCGGAGAAAAGGCCAGGACTTTGGATATACGTATGCGAACCATTGGTTTTTTCCGCAATGCCAAACAACAGGCCGGTATCCTGGCTCCTGGACCCAGGCGCCTGCTTCAGCGGTATGTCGACGGTGTCAATGCCTACATCGAAACCCGCAAGGAAACCCACCATCTTGAATTCAAACTGGCCGGAATTGCCCCCACAAAATGGACCGTCCAGGATTCCCTGTCCCTGGCCTATCTTTTGAGCTGGAATTCCGCGGCCAATCTCAAAACGGAAATCATCGCCCAGATGCTGGTGGATGCCATTGGCCCCGAAAAAGCCAAAAGTCTTTTCCCCCTCAACATCAATCCGGATGACCCGTCTAAAAAGACGCAGAACGGATATGCTCTGAACACTTTTCAAAAACCCCTCGGGTTGGCCTCGGACCAGCAAATAAAGGGCTATCTATCAGATGGCCCCCTGAAAATCGGCAGCAACAACTGGGTGGTTTCTTCCCGGTTTTCACCCGGCGGCAAACCCATATTAGCCAACGATCCCCATCTGGACGCCCGCATCCTGCCCGGACCGTGGTACCCCTGCGCACTGATAACACCCGATTTTCGCGTTGTCGGAACCAGTATCCCGGGCATAGGTGGCATGATCGTTTTTCGAAACGAGCATGTGGCTGTGGGCATCACCAATTCCTACGGCGATGCCCAGGATCTGTATGTGGAAACCGTGGACCCTCAAAACCCGGATCATTACCTGGAAGGGGACAGCTCGATTCCTTTTAGCGTCCTTGAAGAAAACCTCACCATAAAAGACAAAAATGCCCCCGACGGCATCCGTCAGGAAACCATTCAAATTCGACTGACCCACCGGGGACCGGTGGTGTCCGACATTTTTCCAAAACTGAAGACGGGCAAGGTCCTAACGCTCAGATGGGCGCCCTTCGAAACCCTTCAGCCGGATTTCCCACTGGACAAACTTCTGTATGCCCGATCTGTAACTGAACTCCGCTCATCTCTAAAAAATCTTAACTCCGTCATGCTCAACTACGTCTTTGCAGATGTGGACGGCAATATCGGTTGGCAGACATCAGGAAAGCTGCCCATTCGTGAACAGAGGGACGGCACCCTGCCCCATGTCGTTTCAGGAAGCGGTGACAACTGGAAGGGCTGGATTCCATTTGAAGAGATGCCTCACGATATCAATCCGGATAAGGGATGGGTTGGCACGTGCAACCACTATACCCCCCCGAGCGACTATCCCTATTACTACTCTTCCCACGCGGCAGCCTCCTTTCGATACCGGCGGCTGAAACAGCTTCTGGATACACCGGGTCTGAAAACACCTGAGGATCACTGGCAATACCAGCGGGACACCCTGAACCTCATGGCCAAAACCATCACGCCAGTCATGGCTGACGCTTTGAATGCCCACCCGGAAACCGCCGAAATGGGGCAGATTCTCTTAGATTGGGATTTTCACGATGATGCCCACAAAGCCGCCCCGGCCATATTCCAGGCCACGTATCGATTGTTTGCACGCATGACCTTTCAGGACGAACTCGGTGAGGATCTGGCCGCAACCATGCTGGACAACTGGTATTTCTGGCAGGAAAAATTGCTTAAAATGGTGCAGGAGAATGATTCCCCCTGGTTTGATGACATTTCCACAGAGCAGAAAAGGGAGACACGGGATGACATTTTTTTTCAGGCAGCCCAGGCGGCCGCAGAACAGTTAAAGGCTGAAATGGGCAAGTCACCGGACAAGTGGGAGTGGGGCAAGATTCACACCATCGAACATGTCAGCCCAATCCGGCGGGAAGGCTTCGGAAAAGGGCTGGTGGGGAGTGGAAAAATCCCGGTGAGCGGTTCTTCCGAAACTTTGCTGCGCAACCACTATGACTTCAACAAACCCTTCGATGTCATCGTCTCGGATTCCATGCGCATGGTGGCCGACCTGGGCGACCCGGAAAAGGTCCTGGCAGTGCTTCCCGGGGGCGTGAGCGGGCGTCTGTTTCATCCGCACACCAAGGACCAGATCAAACCTTTTATCAATGGTGAAAAAGTTTACTGGTGGTTCAGCGATAAAGCAATCCAGGCACACACCCGATCAACACTCGTGCTAAATCCATCTTCCTAAGGTGAGCGTCTAAAATTTTGGATTATACCGCTTGTCATAATAATGTTCCAAAAATAGGATCGCGGCATAAGGGTTTGTAACAGAAAAACGGTCCTCAATCGTAACGTTTTTCTGACAACCCCTATATCTCCAAAAGAGTTGATCCAAATGAAGGGTTCGAGGGGAAACAGACCGTTTTAAGTTTTAGGTTTTAAGTTCAGCCAAGAGCTAACGGCCGACAACCGCCAGGTTGTCCGGGGGAGGGTGCATCAGGACCATAATCGCCGGCATCAGGAAAAAATCCGCCGCCAGAGCAATCAAGATGGTAATCCCGGTAAAGAAACCAAAGTTTACAAGATGATTCAGGGAAGCGAACATGAGGATAAAAAAACCGGTGCAGAGAACCAGGGACGTAATCAGGAGAGCCCGTCCTGTCCCCAGCAGCGTCTCCCGCACTGCTTCATATGGATTTGCGGTCCGCTCATAATATTTCTGAAAATTGTAGATGAAATGGACCGTGTCATCCACCACGATCCCGATAGCAATGCTTCCGATCATCAAGCTGTTAATGTCCAGGGGGACATTCAACAGACCCATAATTCCCATGGTCGTGAGAATCGGCAGAAAGTTCGGAATCATACTCATAAGTCCCAGTTTCCAGTTCCCAATCAGGACGATCATCAGAATGGTAATGGCCACGAACGCCACCAGATAGCTTTTTGTCATGCTGTAAATTGCCACACTGATAGCCCTTGCCAAAAGAGCCATCAGACCTGTGGCATGAACCGACGCGGAATCCTGAAATTGATCTGACAGGCGTTCCTGTATTTTATCGATAAATTTCTTGCAAACCACGGCATCCACCCAGGGTGTTTTGATGGTGATCCGCGTTTGGCTGAACTGGTTGTCCACGATGCGTTCCAGATCGTCCGACCCGCTGTTTTCAAACAGCAGGAGTTCCTGCGCCACAACGCGGCGGTCCTGTGGAATACTGTAATAGGCCGGATCGTTCTCACTCAAAGCCTGGTGGATTTCCTTTAAAATGTCCGTGATGGAAAAGACTTTTCCCACGGCGATGCCGTCCTGGTGGAATGTTTCCGTCTGCCTTGCGAACACCTCGATCCGGTTGAGAATTTCAGGCTCGTGCAAGCCGTTTTCACGATGGGTATCCATCATGATCTCCAGGGTAATACTTCCTTTGAGTCGGGTATCGATGAAACCAAGATCCTGTTTGTAAGAGGAGCTGTCCGGAAAATACTCGACAATATTGTGAGAAAAATTAAGCAGAAATACCGCCGGAAAAAACACCATAAAAACCAAGCCACTGACCACCATGATTTTTTTTCGGTGGGAAGTGGATATAACGGCAATTGCTTCGAGAAAACGATCCATGGTCCCCATACGGGTTTGGATATCATGTTTTGCAGTGATCCGTGTCAATGCCAGCAGCGGAGGCAATAAAACAATTGTGTACAGAAGCGCAAGCACCACGCCGGCAGCAGCAAAGATACCGATCTCTGCGATAGCTCTCAGGTCGGCAAAGAGAAAAGAGAGCACACCGGCGGTGGTGGTCAGACTTGTCATGAGAATGGGAATCCCCGAGTGCCCCAGGGCCCTTGCAATGGCATCTCTTTTACTCTGTCCCCGGTCAAGCATCCGATAGAAGATGGCCAGCACATGTACCGAATCGCAAACACCTACAGACAAAAGAAAAGCCGGAATGACGGTGGTGGTAATCTTGATTGAGACACCGGTAAGAGACATGAGGCCGATGGTGGAAAACAGGGCGGAATTGATGATGATCATGGGCAAGATCACACCGGATATTCTTCGGAAAAGAATCCCCAGAAACAATGCCACGGATACCAGCGATAGCAATATGCATCTGCGGATATCACTCATGGTGGCACGGTTAAAAGCATCCACCACCACAGGACCACCGGACACTGTTATTGGGAAATCGTTCTTGTTGTGGCGTTCCACCACCCGGTTGATGGCCGTCACCACTTCTCTATTCTCTTTTTCCGAAAAATAATGAGGCGTTTCTCCGGTCGGTGCCCTTTCAGAGATCTGCTCATCAAATGTATCCAGAATATCTTCAGTCTGCAAAGCTTCGCTTGACACGGCTGCTTCTGTCTCAACGATAATGGCAGTTACCCGGGCATCCTCGGATATGATGTAATTGAGATAGAACGGGTTCGATAGAACCTCTTTTTTTAACTGTGCTAAATCCGCCGGTTGCCCGGGCCAGTCTTCCAGGAGATCCTTTACGATAAGGCTGTCTTTCTCTCCCCGGGTGCTTCGGGCGTTGATCAGGCTGGTGACTTCCCTGAGATAGGGGATCTCTTCCTCAAGGTCCTGGTGGAAAGATTGAAGCCGTGACAAAAAGGTGCTGCTGAATATTTCCGGGGATTCAACGGCAATGACAATCAACTCCGCCCGGCCAAACTGGTCCCGAAACCGATTGTATTCCAAAAGACTGGGATCTTCTTTCTTGAGAAGGGCTTCTGATGAGGTGTCTATGGAGATGGAAGGAATCTGATATGCAAAAAATCCCACCAGCAGACACGAGGCCAGCAACACCTTGATGGGGTTGTTGTACAACCATGCACCCAGCCATTCAAATCGCTTCTCTATTGTATCTCTCAAATTAGGCATGCGTACTGACAATCATCATCCAACCGTTTAAGTTTTGTAATTTGGTGTTTGGAATTTTATGTTTTCTTAGTCATGGCTCTTCGTTCTGCTGCAAGTTCTGCAAGCAACTGTTGGATGGTCCAGTTCTCCGACGTAGGTGTCAGCGTAGCCCACAAGGCGTTCATCATACCGGCTTTCTTGCACACCGTCATGAGGTTGATGAGCTCGTTCTGTGAAATACCCGCAACAACGATTGCCCGTGGAAGGTTTGAAGAAACAGACTCGCCACTGTTGTCGGGGAGCTTAAAGAGTGCCGACAGTGCCATGTCGCCCTGATCCTCCGACACCCAGATTTTTGGGATCCCCCGCATACCGACCATTTCGAGAACGGCTCCAAACTTTGACTGGGCGCCTGATGCAAACCCGCACAGCAACAACTTCCGGGGACCAAAAAGCGGTTTGTCCGATGTCGTAACCTTTTCAAATGTTGCATCCGCCATCTGAATACGCCTTGTAGAAGCTATCTAATAAATAGTGATCCGATTGTAATTATTTCTACAACAATCTGTCAAATGCGCCAGTATTATGGTATGTCCCCCATAAAACATTGGGTGTCAATCGGCAACATAAATGCAATAATGGGTATGGAAAATCACTTTCTCATACCGGAATGGAGTATACACAATGATAGATCTGATACCACAGGACAAACTAAAAAAAGCCACGGGCGTTATCTGCAAACAGGGCATGTTCCCCTTCCCACTCAGTGAAACAGCCATAACCATTATCGGTCGCGTGGTAAAAGAAGAAAAAGAGCTCGATCTGATCTGCGCATTCAATGAAGCCTCCTCACAAACCATGGAGCAGCTCAAACAGACCAGTGGCTTTTCCGAGGAATTGAAGACATCATCAACAAGTTTGACGAAATTGCCGTAGGATACTGTTTCTGCAGGCAACGGCGAAGTCTTCTGGGGGATGATTGTGCCACCAGCGCCCCCACCCTGAATTGCTTTACATTCGGCAAATCCGCACGGCATACGGTTGCCCAGGGATTTGCCAAGAAAATTACCCGGGCAGAAGCTCTGCAGATTATGAAAGAAGCGGAAGAAGCCGGTCTCATCCACAAGGCCTTCCACCCCGGATCCAGGGAAACCAGCCCAGAAACGAGCATCTGCAACTGCTGCAAGGACTGTTGCGACACCTTCGGTCTCTGGCGGAACGGGACCATGCCACTCATCAACTCCACTTATCATCTTTCCATGATCGACAAAGATGTCTGCACCGGCTGCGGTACTTGCGTGGACTGGTGCCCGACCGATGCTATTATGCTAAATGATGACGGATTCGCAGAGCGAGATGAAAATGCCTGCATCGGGTGTGGCGTCTGTGCCAGGTTCTGCCCGGATGATGCCATTTCACTCAAGGAAGGATTGCGCAGGGTCTATGTACAGCCACCCAGGCTGCGGGAGAGAAGCTAACTGGAATGAACCATTAGGCATTTTTCAAAGGCTCAACCCAGGTTCTACATCCTGGGGGTTTCCCGTCGATCTTCGATCTCCCTACGTTTTTGATCGGATCTTTTCTCGGGTGAATGTTCGGGTGATTCTGTCTCCCGCCGGTCTTCTGCTCGTCGTCTGCCACCATTGTCCGGAAATGGAACACTTTCCATAGGAATCTACCTCCTTCTGTCCTGTCCATTTAGATCGTCGAAAAATCGTAACTGTCTATAATATAGCATAAAACCAGCCACCAGGTCAAGTTGGGCGGTGTGGGTACTCGTCGTAGCTCGAAGAGCGAAGTCGGATGAATTCACATGGTGGAATATCCAGGAAATGATGCTTTTCCTATGATATTGGTTATAATAACAACCCATTAATTATCCTTTGCCATGCTGTTTATGCATCCTTGGGGTATCTTTACCCGGCAATCCGCCTCCGCTGCCGCTCCCTGACAATGATTTCGAGTTCCTTGCCCATCTGACCGGCAATAGCCGTGTTTTCCTCGGCCCGCCTGGCCAGGTAGGGCAGTGTCGATGCCACCGGGCCATAAGGCAGGTACTTGGTCACGTTGTATCCTTCATCAGCCAGCTTGTAGCTGATGTGATCGCTCATGCCGTATAGCTGTGAAAAGTAGACGTGTGGGTGGTCATTGGGGATGCCCCTCTCGGCCATGAAGTTTGCCAGTATTTTACAGCTGGTCTCATTGTGTGTCCCGACACAAATCTCCACTTCATCGATATGATCCATGAACAACCGCAATATTTCGTCGAAAGCCCGGTCGGTTGCCGGCTTATCCGGATGGATGGGTGATGGATACCCCCGGTGCCGGGCCCGTTCCCTTTCCTGTTCCATGTAGGCGCCCCGAACGATTTTAACACCCAGCAGAAAAGTGTTTCGCCGGGCATTTTCAATCAACCGTTTAAAATAGTCGACCCGGTCCGTGCGGTACATCTGCAATGTCGTGAAAACAATGGCTCTTTTCCGATTGAAAGCCAACATCATCTCTTCAGCCAGATCATCGATGACACCCTGGATCCAGCTCTCTTCCGCATCGATATATATGGGTGTGCCGCCTTCTTCAGCCTGCTTGCAAATGTCAGACAGGCGTTGCCTCGATCGTTCCCAGGCCGGCTCATCTTCTTTTGGCAAGGCGCCTCCGGCTGTCATTTTTTGAAGCAGAGATTCAGCGACAATGCCGGTCATTTTCATACAGGCACAGGGAATGTTCTTGTCCGACCCGGCCTGTTGGATGGTCTGTAAGATCGCACTCTTGGTTTCTTCAAAACCGGCTTCGTCTCCACCCCCTTCCACGGAATAATCCAGGATAGCGCCGATGCCCGACCTGCCCAGTTGTGCAATCACTTCCTGGTATTCCCGACGGGTCTCGCCGCCGCAGAATTGTCTGAATACAGTGGCCTTGATGAGCGGTTTGACGGGAAGTCCCATGGATAGGGATAGTTTGGCGGCCCTCGACAAAATTTTTACCAGAAAAGGGCGCTTGGTCAGCATAAATATCAGGTACGACAGCAGCAGGTCCCTGTCGGATTTATGCTGAAACGCAATGCCTGTATCCTCAAAGTTAATTGGAAGCTGCGACCTTTGATGATCGATTATCTCTGCCATGATTCATTCCTTTAAAATCGTTCTTAGGATTTTATTGGGGGAAACAGGAACGGTGGCACGGGTATGTCCATGACCGAAGCCGTGGCCCGCAAAAGTTCCGCTTCCGGAATAGAGACCTTATTATCAAACAAAACACACCTGCAACAGGTATCAAAAATAATGCGTTTGATACCCGGAGCAGCCAGTGTCAATCGATCGAGAGCGATATCGACGTCCTTGAAAGCTACGTTTTCGGGCATAGCTCCCCGGTAGGTTACACCTGCCGATCTTACCGATTCAAAACCTGCCTCAAACGCTTTTTTAGCTTCCTGAATATCCTTGTTTCCCGATTTTGCAAGCATCGACAACAGGTTGGCCAGCTGCGGCAGCAAGGGATCAATTCGCTTAATAATATGCGGCCTTTTCAATTGGCTGTAAACCATGCCGAGCTGGTGCGCCACAATCTTCTCCAATACGAACTCAAACAGACTCAGTTTACCATCCGCCTCTACCAGGGCTTGGATATAGCGTTTCAGCCCTGCAATCTGTGCCGGTGACATACATCTCAGCGTCGGAATGGCCAGTTCCAAAACAGGAAGATAAAAAACAGGCTTCAAATTTCTTATATCCTTTTCGAGAATCAGCGTCTGGCGGACAACTTCAACCGGTGCTATTTTATTCAACACCATGATCTGGTGGTCTCTTTCCTTTGAATCCCTGTCCAACAAGAGACCACAGACAATTGCCGTGGCCCCCAGCAGGTCGTCCAGCTCATCCTGTATCTTTCCCGAAAGTGCAGACAGGAGCTGGGAGCTGTAGGCTAGGTGCCGGGGTGTCATATGGCCGATGTAGTGCCCAGCCTCCCCTGGATCGGCTGCCATCATGGAAACCGACGGATCGAATTGCCCCCCATAAACCGTTCCAGAACCCGAACCGGATTCATTCCCGCGGGAGGAATGCCCGGGATCGATTCTACGGATTCTCTCATCCAGAGGCGGGTGTGTTGCAAACAAAGAACGGATGGCCGTGCAAAAAAACAGGTGACTGGCTTCATGTGCGTTGGGAGATTCAACCCTGGAGCCCTTGCTGAACCCACCGATAATTTTCAAGGCTCCGGCAAGACCGTCCGGGTTTCGCGTAAACTGGACAGCAGACGCATCTGCAAGAAATTCCCGCTGCCGTGAGACCGCGCTCTGGATGATCCGGCCAAAAAGCTGACCCACATAGCCGATCCCTACCAAGGCCAGGGCCAGGAGTGCCGTCTGTCCACGCCCCTTTTCATTTCGCGACCTTCTGCCGCCCCACAGAAGGCTACGGCCCACAATTGCGATCACCATGATGCCGTACAAGAATCCGATCAGGCGTATATTCAAGCGCATATCACCATTCAGAATATGGCTGAACTCATGGGCGATCACCCCCTGTAACTGCTCGCGGTTCAACCTCGAAAGGCAGCCACTTGTTATGGCAATCGCGGCGTCCCCAGGCGTATATCCGGCTGCAAACGCATTGATGCCTGCCTCCTCCGTCATCAGATACACCTGGGGTACCGGCACTCCGGACGCGATGGCCATTTCTTCCACCACATTGAGCAGTCTTTTTTCATCCTTATCGGCAGATAAGCGGTTTACCCGCCGGCCGCCCAGGTTTTCCGCTACAGAACTACCCCCTTTTCTCAACTGCAGCATCTTGAATAGGCTTCCCATGGTTATGACACCCAGCGTCACAAATGCCACCGGCAAGAATATCTTACCGTCAAACCATTTGAACCCGGTCCTGGAAATGCTCAACTTGTCCATGGAGAGGTAGAGGGCCAGCTGCACAGCAAAAAAAACAGCCACCACCACAAAGATGACCGCCAGTACAAACAGAACAGTCAGGTACAAAGACCGCGTCCGTGACTGCTCCTGCTGGGCAAAAAAATCCATTTTAGAAAGACACCTTGACCGGTTTTCGTTCTTCCGGAGATTCGGTGGATTCCAGTAGTTCAGCCGGATGGAAACCGAGCGATCCGGCTATCAGGTTGGCGGGAAATTTTTCATAACTTGTATTAAATTCGGTGATGGCATCGTTGAATGCCTGCCGGGAAAAGGCTACACGATTTTCGGTGGAAGTCAGTTCTTCCTGAAGCTGGATCATGTTCTCATTGGCCTTGAGGTCCGGGTAGTTCTCTGCCAGAGCAAAAAGACGACCCAGCGTTCCGGTCAATGCGGCTTCCGCGCCGGCAAGCTCTTTCATGGCTGCCGGGTCACCCGGGTTTCCGGATGCCTGCTGATTGGCGTTCACAGCGCTATTACGAGCAGTAATGACCGCTTCCAGGGTCTCCCGTTCATGCTTCATATACCCCTTGGCCGTTTCCACGAGGTTGGGAATCAAATCGTATCGCCTCTTCAGTTGTACATCGATCTGGGAATAGGCATTTTTATAACGGTTACGCCCCGTGACCAGTCCGTTATAAATTCCCGCCACAATGACAACCAGTAACAAAATGATACCGCCGATCACAATAAGTGTTATCATGCTTTTCTCCCTTATGACTATTTGATTAATTTATGTAGTTGTTTCCTCTTTCCAAGGGTAGCTTTTTAGCGGTTTAGGCTGTCATTTCGCCTTTGGCGGTCATTGATGGCCATTAGCCCTTCGGGCGTAATTAGCGCTGCGCGCGTAATTGATTGTTGCTAATAGCCGACGGCTTAACCTAAAACCTAACACTTAAAACGGTCTGTTTCCCCTTCAGACTTGTTTATTGAGTTGCCATCGGCAATTGATGCTCAGCTTTCAACACCTAATAGTCTACAGCCTAAAACCCTACAGTCTATGGTCTATCCCCCTCCAATCCTTAACCCTTGAGGCCTATTACTTCTCCGTTTGACACTTCACAAGAAACGTTTTGGCGATATTGCTGGAATAGACCACGATCTGTTTCAGCAGGTCCATCAGTTCCATGTGAACTTCATGGGTTTTTGCAGACTCTACCTTATCCTGGAGGATACGCTCGAGATGCCTGGCGCGATACTGCTCTTCCAGGTCCAGATATGCCCGCTCACTGGACATGATTTCCTTGGCCGTATCGAGATCCATTTCCATAAAAGACTTTTTAAGAAGATCAATTCGTCGACAGACTTTCTGGTGATAAATAAGTATCTCCTCTTTGCCCTCTTCGGAAAAATCGAGCATGAGATCTTTTTTCTTGGCGATAAGGGGCACCATATTGCGGTGGATAAGGTCGGCCACACTCTCTATGTCGCTTGCGATGGAGATCATGCCAAACGCCTCGTTAGCCTGTTCTGAGGACACACCCTGCCCCACCAGCCTGAAGAGATATTCCCTGATTTTCTCTTCGATATAGTCGATTTTTTCTTCCCGCATGTCGATTCCCTGGAGAAGCGACAGGTCTGTCCGCCAGGCGTCTGTCCTGGGAATTTCCCGTAGGAGGAAGTCCTTTTCCTCTGGATCTGAAATCTCTTTTTCGATCAGATTCTCATCCGACATGAAGGGAATGATGATGGATCCAAGCATCCGGTATACCAGCTTGGCCATCCTGGCCACTTCGGCCCTGGCCAGGTCCAGGGCAACGGCCGGTGTGGAAATACTCTCCTCATCAAGATACTTGGTGGTCATAACCACGTCTTTGGGCTTTTCCTGGTGAGGAAGAATTTTGACAACAAACCTGGAAAAGTGTTCGGTAAAAGGCAGGAATATCAGGGCCAGGGCAACGTTGAAAATAGTGTGGGCATTGGCTATCTGGCGCGCGGTACCGGAGTCGAATCTTACGGCAATCATGCGGATGAGATCCGCAAACCAGGGTATCCAGAAAACAAAAAGCAGCACACCGGATATTTTAAATATAACATGCGCCAGGGCCACCCGCTTGGCTTCACGTGAGGTGCCGATGGAAGCCAGCCCAGCGGTGATGCAGGTGCCTATATTGGCACCGAACACCAGCGGGATACCGGCTTCAAGGGTCAAAAGGCCTTGTTGGGCCAGGACAATGACCACACCGGTGGTGGCACTGCTGCTCTGGACCAGGGATGTAAACAGGGCCCCGATCAAAATCCCCAGAAAAGGGTTCTCCATTTCCCGCATGGTGTCGATGAACACGGTATAGGTTCTCAGGGGTCTCATGGCGTCACTCATGAGCTTCATGCCAAAAAAGAGGATACCGAAACCCAGGATCACGTCACCCACATTTTTTGTGGTCCCCCTTTTCCCGAACATGTGCAGCGAAAACCCAATGGCGATCATCAGCAAGGCATAGTCCGTCAGTTTGAAAGCGATCAGCTGCGCCGTGACAGTGGTACCGATGTCAGCCCCCAGGATAACCCCCATGGACTGGACAAAGGTCATCAGACCGGCCTGAACAAAACTGACCAGCATCACCGTCGTGGCACTGCTTGACTGGATGACCATGGTAATGAATGCGCCTACAAACATCGCGATAATTCGGTTCTTGGTCAGTGCCGCCAGTATCGCGCGCATTTTGTTGCCGGCGGTTCGTTTCAGGCCGGTGCTCATCTTTTCCATTCCGTAGAGAAATAGCGCCAATCCGCCAAACATACTGATGCAGAGAAAAAACCATGGGATGGGTTGTGCTCCTGGTTCTGCGGCATAAAGGCATGGCGTATACGACAAAACAACACCGCCCGCTATCATCCAGGGGAGATATCGTTTAAAACTGTAAACCGGCATTTTCATTTTTCAATCTTTCAATAATTGAACGCGGTCAAGAGTAAACAGCTGGGGCTTCTGCAATATTCTTTATGTATCAATTGAAGACATATTATCACGAGACATGAATTTCTGCAATTTTCTTATTTATTACTCCGGCAATTAAATATGTTACGGTTGTCATTCCCGCGAAGGCGGGAATCCAGAAAGACACCGGATGCCAGATCATGTCCGGCATGACGGGTTTGGCTATTTAATCGCTGGGTTAATAACTGGCTATAAGCAATAAGCTTTAAGCACTGAGCGGCTTATGGCTTACGGCTAAAAGTAACCTTGATTTCACAGCATCTGCATGCCATAACCATCACAAAATTAACAAAGGAAGAAGAAATGCCAAATAATTTCGACATAGAGATAGACCGGCGCCATACCGGTTCCGTCAAATGGGAATTTGTTATGGATTCGAACGCTCCATCCAAAAAAAGCAAAACCAATGCCTGTTATGGCAGCAACCGGATCCTCCCCATGTGGGTGGCGGACATGGATTTTCCCAGCCCTGAGCCGGTTGTCAAAGCTTTGCAAGAGCGGGCCCAACACGGCATTTTCGGCTATACCCAACCAGACCAGGCCTATCTGAACGCTGTGACCGGCTGGATGAAAAAACGGCATGCATGGCACGTCGAAGATCCATGGATCGTGACCACCCAGGGAGTGGTCCCGGCGCTTCACATACTGGTGAAAACGTTTACCCGGCCAGGGGACAAGGTCCTGGTTCAACGGCCCGTCTACTATCCTTTTTTCAGTGCCATAAAAAAAAATGGCTGCCGGATCATATCCAACTCACTGGAGTTAACAGACGGCCAATACCACATGGATTACGAGGACCTGGAAGCCAAGACGGCCGACCCGGATGTCAAACTGGCCATTTTATGCAACCCCCACAATCCTGTTGGCCGCGTCTGGACATGCCAAGAGCTCCAGCGCTTCGGTCGTATCTGCCTGAAAAATCATGTAAAGGTCATTTCAGATGAGATCCATGGTGACTTGGTCTATCCGGATGTGGATTTTACCCCCTTTGCCATGGCAGACAACACCTTTCAAGAAAACAGTATTGTCTGCACCGCACCAAGCAAAACCTTCAATCTGGCAGGCCTTCAAACCTCCAACATCTTCATTTCAGACGAAAAGAGCCGTAAAATATTTACAGAAAACCTTCTCGCCAATGGCTTATTCGGGCTCAATCCTTTCGGCATGACAGCTTGCCGTGTGGCATATGAAGAGGGAGAGCCATGGCTTGAAGATCTCCTGTGTTATCTGAAAGGCAATCTCGATGCTTTGATCAACTTGTTTGCGAGTGAAATCCCGGACATCGAGATCATTCACCCCGAGGGAACCTATCTTGTCTGGTTCGACTGCCGATCCCTTGGCCTGGACAAGCAGCAGCTCAGAAATCTCATGCTGAATCAGGCCCGGGTTTTTCTCGATGAAGGAAGTCTTTTTGGACCCGAGGGGGATGGATTTGAACGCATCAACATTGCCTGCCCACGATCCCTTCTCATGGAGGGCCTCAGTCGGATTATCGCTGCCATCAAAAATCCTTGCAATTAGATCAAAAGACCTTATCTTCAGCATTGACAAAGTCAGACATGCACCCTGATGTCGGACTATTTCGGATTGAACAAGAAAAGCATTCCCGGATTACCATCGGTGACCGGTAGTGCTTTTTAAATTTTTTTTAAGGACACAATCATGCTATCAACACCTCAGCAAAACAACCATTTGAGAAATATTGCCATCATTGCCCATGTCGATCATGGCAAAACAACGCTTGTGGATGCCATGTTTCGACAAAGCGGTCTCTTCAGAGACAGTCAGGTCGTAGACGACAGACTCATGGATACCATGGATCTCGAGCGTGAACGCGGTATTACCATTGCGGCCAAAAACTGTTCGGCCGTGTGGAAAGATGTGCGAATCAACATCATCGACACACCCGGCCATGCCGACTTCGGTGGTGAGGTCGAACGCGCTCTTTCCATGGCAGACGGCGCTATTCTGCTGGTGGACGCATCGGAAGGGCCTCTGCCGCAAACACGGTTCGTCCTTAAAAAAGCTCTGGCAGCCGGGCTGAAAATCGTGGTTGTAATCAACAAGATCGATCGCCATGATGCCCGCGCCCATGAGGTTCTCGATGAAATCTACGATCTCCTCATCGATCTTGAGGCCAATGACGATCAGCTCGACTTTCCCCTGGTGTATGCCATCGGTCGGGATGGTATTGCCGTCAGCAAACCGGATGAAGAAGGTAAGAATCTGAATCTACTGTTTGACACGATTATCCAGGAAATACCCGGTCCCTCTTACGACCCTGGAGCACCCTTTCAGATGCGTGTCTCCGATCTCAGTTATTCGGATTATCTTGGAAGACTCGCAGTGGGAAAAATATTCAATGGCAGCGCCCGCTCGCGGGACAATCTGGTCTGTATCGGGGAAAACGGAAAGAACAGCCCTCTAAAGGTCTCCAAACTCCAGATCTACGAAGGCATGGCACTCACCGGTGTGGATGAAGTCCAGGCCGGGGATATTGTCGTTATCGCCGGTATCGAAAATGTTAAAATCGGTGACACCATCTGCCATCACGAATATCCCAGGGCCCTCCCCAGAATCACGGTCGATGAGCCCACCGTCTCCATGAGGTTTTCGGTCAACACCTCGCCATTCGGCGGCCAGGAGGGCAAATATGTCCAGTCCAGTCGTCTCCGAGAACGGCTGCTTAAGGAAACCCTTCTCAACGTTGCGGTCCAGATGTCTGAAACCGGCGACCGTGACAGTTTTCTTGTCAAAGGCAGGGGGGAATTTCAGCTGGCGATTCTGATTGAAACCATGCGGCGTGAGGGCTTTGAGTTCTGCGTAGGACAACCCGAGGTCATCTTCCGGCATGAAAATGGGAAAAAGCTGGAACCCATAGAAAAACTCTTCGTGGATTGTGAAGAATCCTTTCTGGGCATCGTGGTGGAAAAACTCTCTCTGCGCAAAGGTAAAATGATCAACCTGGTCAATAACGGCAGCGGTCGGGTACGTATTGAGTTTTCCGCCCCATCCAGAGCCTTGATCGGATACCGGGATGAGTTCCTCACCGATACCCGTGGCACAGGTATCCTGAACTCTATTTTTGACGGATACGAAGAATACAGAGGAGACAGCTCCAACCGATTCACCGGATCTCTTGTCGCAGATCGTACCGGAACAGGGGTAGCCTATGCCTTGTTCAACCTCGAGCCTCGGGGACGGTTATTTATTGAACCCGGAGACCCGACCTATGCGGGAATGATCGTCGGTGAGCACAACCGCAGTCAGGATATCAATGTAAACCCCTGCAAAGAAAAAAAGCTAACGAACATGCGTGCTTCCGGCAAGGATGAAGCTGTTATCCTCTCGCCCATCAAACCCCTCACCCTCGAATTTGCCATCAGCTTTATTCGAGAAGACGAACTGGTGGAGGTGACCCCCCGCTCATTGCGTATGCGCAAGGCCGTACTTTCAGCCTCCGAACGCCATACCTTGAGATCGGCCAAATTCAAATGATCACCCCTGTCTTCCCCCTTTACAAAACAGCCGATTTCCTATAGATGGGCCTTCACTGGGAACTGAATCGAAAGTCGTTTTCAAAACAGTTTGAGACAATATTTGTTAAGACCGTTTTAAGTTCAGCCATGAGCTAACAGCCGACAACCGTCAGGTTGTCCAGGGAGATTGCTCCATATTGTTTATGATTCAGTCTGGAATTGGAAGCATGGAGAAGGAAACGTCATCGGAAACCCAACACTTGAATCCTGAAGCCTCAACCTCCTGTATGCTGGGAAGCGAGGATGCTCGAAGGTTGGGATCTGCTGTCTGATAATAGCTCTCAGCCACCCTCGAATCCTTGATTCCTGGAGCCCCTGGGCTAATAGAACGCATCTAAAAAATAGGATTTTTGTTCAAAGTCAAGGCGAGGCCGAGTTCAACCCGCCCCGCAAACACAGCGGGATAAACATCCATACTTTTGTATTTTGAGGAAACCCATGGAAACCATGCACTCCGACTCATCCATCACCACCATCGCAAAAGAACTCAGCATCAAGGATCAGCAAGTAGACGCCGTGGCCGGGCTTCTTTCAGATGGATCTACCATTCCGTTTATTGCACGCTATCGAAAAGAAATCACCGGAAGCCTGGATGAAGTTGTCGTGACAGCCATACGGGACAGGCTCAACCAGTTACGGGATCTTGGGGATAGACAAGCTGCCATCCTGAAATCTCTTGAAAAGCATGGGCATCTGACCGATGAACTCCATCAGAAGGTCCTTGAAACGCAAACAATGGCAGTGCTTGAAGACCTCTATCTGCCATTCAAACCCAAACGGCGAACCAAAGCCGTTATCGCAAAGGAAAAAGGCCTCGAACCCCTGGCTCATTTGATTCTGGAGCAGAACAATATCGATCCATCCCAGGAAGCAGTCCCATATGTCGATCCTGAAAAAAAGGTTGAAACCATTGAAGACGCCCTCGCCGGTGCCCGGGACATTATTGCTGAAATTATCAATGAAAACGACGAGACACGCTCTCAGCTTCGAAACCTCTTTTTTGCCAGGGCCAAAATAAAAAGCCGGGTTGTCGTGGGCATGGAGGAAACCGGCGCCAAATTCAAGGATTATTTTGACTGGGAAGAATCCATCGCCAAGGTGCCGTCTCACCGGATGTTGGCCATGCGGCGTGGGGAAAAAGAAAACATTCTAATCCTGGACATTTCACCTGCAGAAGAAGACGCCATTGCCATAATGGAAGCCTTGTTTGTCAAAGGCGGCGGGGCTGATTCGACTCAGGTAAAACTGGCTGTCATGGATGGATACAAACGACTCCTGTCTCATTCCATGGAAACAGAAGCCCGTATGTATACAAAAACGCGCGCCGATAGCGAAGCCATTCGGGTCTTTGCGGAAAACCTTCGGCAACTGCTGTTGTCACCACCCTTGGGCGCCAAGCGGGTAATGGGAATCGATCCGGGTTTCAGAACAGGGTGCAAGGTTGCCTGTCTGGACCGCCAGGGAACACTTCTGCATCATGATACCATCTACCCGCACATGTCACAGAAAAAGGCACTTGAAGATACCGCGAAAATAAAAACCCTGTGCAATCAGTTTCAAACCGAAGCCATTGCAGTGGGTAACGGCACCGCCGGCAGAGAGACCGAGGCCTTTGTCAAGGCCGTCCTGCCACCAGAAATGGTGCAGGTACTCATGGTCAATGAAAGTGGTGCATCTGTCTATTCCGCATCAGAAGTAGCCCGGGAAGAATTTCCAGATCATGACCTCACCGTACGCGGCGCTGTGTCCATCGGTCGACGACTGATGGACCCTCTGGCCGAGCTAGTAAAGATCGATCCCAAATCCATCGGGGTCGGCCAGTACCAGCATGATGTCGACCAGACAGCCCTCAAGCAGACCCTTGACGACGTTGTGATGAGCTGTGTCAACAATGTCGGTGTCGATCTGAACAGGGCCAGCGCCCAGCTTTTGACGTATGTTTCAGGCTTAAATGCAGGAATTGCCAAAAACATCGTCCTCCATCGTGATACCAACGGCCCCTTTGGAAGTCGCAAACAACTCCTGAAAGTCTCGCGTCTGGGACCCAAAGCATTTGAACAGTCAGCAGGTTTTCTGCGCATCATGGACGGTAAAAATCCACTGGATGCCAGCGCTGTGCATCCTGAAAGTTACGCCATCGTCGATGCCATGTCAAAAGACCTAAAATCATCTATTACCGATATGATGAAAAAGCCTGATCTGCGGACCCAGATCGATCTGCCCCACTATGTATCAGCGACTGTGGGTATTCCCACACTCAATGACATCCTGGATGAACTGGCTAAACCCGGACGTGACCCAAGAAAAACATTCGAGGCTTTTTCATTTGCCGACGGCATTGAAAAAGTCGCTGATTTGCGCAAAGGCATGCAGCTTCCGGGTATCGTGACAAACATAACGGCTTTCGGTGCTTTTGTAGACATCGGCGTCCATCAGGACGGTCTCGTTCATATCAGTCAGATGGCAGATCGATTCGTTAAAAACCCGGCCGACATCGTAAAGGTTCAGCAGCAGGTTCTGGTAACCATACTTGACGTGGATATGGATAGAAACCGAATCGCCCTTTCCATGAAAAAAGACACAAATCCCAAGGAAAAACGGCCCCCCAAAAAAACCCAAACCAGAAAACCGAAGCCTCGTCCAAACAAGCCCAAACCAGAAAAGAAACATACGTCTGAAAAAAAGCCAGTCTATCAGGGTTCACTGGCAGAAGCGCTGCTGAAAAGCGGAATAAAGTCGTAGGAACGATTTTATGAAAGCATTGAGCAAGGCCAACTCATCACAAAAACAGACCCAAGAAACCATAGGGGACGGGTATTCATATATTATTACTCCGACGATTAAATACCTTAACGTGTCATTCCCGCGAAGGCGGGAATCCAGGAAGGCACTGGATGCCGGATCAAAGCCCGCCCCGGACACGATCCGGGGTCCGGCATGACAGGATTGGATATTTAGTTGCCGGGTTAATAATATCTTCGGCAATTTGTCATCAGAAGGAGTCTAAAGTAATATATGAATACCCGTCCCTAATATCGACTGCTTATTTGAAGGGATAAAGAACACTTTCCATTACAATGGCATCACCCATATATCCTTTGATGGTCTTTTGATATAATTTGATGAAACCCTCGGCTTTCCAAAATATGAGCGCACGCGTATTCGTCTCAATGACGGCAACCCGGATGGCACGACACTTCCATGACCTTGCCAATGCCCGGACATGGCTCAGGGTCTCAGATCCAAAACCGCGTTCTTGGAATTTTTCTGCAAAAAGCAACAGACCGATATAGGCCATGTGAACATCTGGGTAGTCTTTGCAAATATCGACGACCCCCACCATCTGATTGCTGAATATAAGACCGGCTACCAGCTTTTCAGCAGCATGGGGGGCAGGAGGAAAATCATTAAAAATATCTTCTGCGTCTGTGGGCAAGGGCGGGCGCCCTTTTACCAGAAGACTATATGCAGGGGCATCTTCTAGCACTCCCTGAAGGTCGGCCATATCGATAGCATTATCAGCGTGAAGAGGACGCAGGGTTAACATAGCGGTATCATTTTTTACTGGTGAATCGCTGCACCAGCGTCTCCAGGTAGCGCGATTTCACTTGCTGGGTAGCCAGAGCGCGGTCAATGGGCGGCAGGCGAAGAATAACCCCCAGAACTGCGGCCAGAGCCCGATGGTGCCAGAGTACACGGTTGTCAAAAATCAAATGCTGCAGCTTGCCCCGTTCAAGGGCCATCACCACGGCCCGATGGGTACCGTTCAACCGTTTCGATCGGGATACCATGGATAAGGAATCGCTTTTGGTACAGGCCCTCACACAGACACCGCAACCCAGGCAGCGCTCTTTATCGACCCTGGCCACCTTTCTCTTGGGTCTGTGCGGGTCATTGGCAGACACCAGCGTCATGGCCTCCACCGGACAAAGTGCCACACATTTGCCACAGCCGTTGCAGGTGTTCTCTTGAACAAGCGGTAGAAAGTGGGTGGTCTGAATGGGGTGCATCACAGCAAATCGCCGTGCCGCGATCATGGCCTCGCAGCAGCACCCACAACAATTACAGATAAAGTTGACACCCTGGCGTACATTCTCGCCAAACTGAACCAGATTGGATTCGTGCGCCTGGGCCAGCAAATCCAAGCCCTCAGGGACATCCACTGCCCGTGCATGGCCGTGCCGGATAAGGGATTCAGCGGATGTGTTGAATGTCATGCAGATGTTCATGGGCGCATCACAGGCTCGCCCCTTGTGCATCATCTTGTGTCGGCAGTAACACATGCTGACACCGCGGTGGGTAGCAGTTTCGATCACGCTGCTGGCCCGTTCATAGTCGAGAACATGCAAGATGTTCTCCGTCGACAGGATGGGTTCATGAATAAAGGCACGCCCCAGTTGTGTCTGGCCCCGGGTAAAGAGCTCCCTTACAAAATCCTCCTCAACATTAAGATACTGGTAAAAAAGCTCACCCAGCAGTTTCTGATCGATGTCCTCACGGATACGCATCATGGAGAACTCGAAAAAGCCAGCCATGGGCGGCGGCAGGACGTAGTGCATCTCTCCGGAGACCTCAAAATCCACCAGTAAGGCTTTTTGCGCCAGGTCATCCAGGATCTTGCGTGACGCGCTGTTGGATATTTTCCAGATACGCGCTGCCCGGCGTGCTGTAAAAGGTTTGATGGGTAGCAGGGAAACCCGTTCTGCGTCCTTTTCGTCGAAGAGCACCATCAATATTTGTGTGAGGAGTTTGGAAGGTGGTGCGCCCTGGGGAAAACGGTTCAGGCGTTCTGTCAAACGCTGGTAGGCAGATTGTGAAGCTGAATGAGCCATGGTTTCCTGTATTTCCTTTGCATGGGGTTGCAGGATCAGAAATGCAGAAAGAATTCCTTGTCAGGGAATGTACGGGTCAGTCCGGACATGTGAATGCCCGGACTGACCTGCTAACAAATAACACGAATCAGATTAAACCACTATTTGATCCAGGAAGGCGTCTTGAACATCGTACCCGGATAAGCTGTCAGCGGCGGATCGGTGAAGATCGGTTGCAGTTCACCACCTTGCACCTGGTAGTGGACTACCGGTGCTCCTGATTGGGCACGCAGGACATTATCCTTGTCCCACATGATCTTGCCCATCTCGCCAACATAGCCGTTTTGTTTTATATAAGCGTTCACGGCTTTGAAATCATAGGCATCGCCCACCTTGACCACTGCACTTGCCCAGGCCTTGACGGCTGTGTAAGCGATCCAGGCACCGGCCGGCACCTGGTGCTTATAAAGACCCACAAACTTATCAACCCAGGCTTGTCCAGCGGCATTGGGTGCTTTGGGTCCCGGAAGTCCGCTGGGCATTTCGCCCACAACACCGTCAGCCAATTTGCCCAGAGAATCCACGACTTCACGTGGCGTAACACCCCAGCCAAGACTGATAATAGCGTTGGAAGGGTTCTTTAGAAACTGCTGGATAAAAGTGATATTTTCCTGCCCACTCGGAATTTCGATATGGATGAGGGCCGGTTTGATCCTACGGATCTGTGAAAGAATGACGCCCCATTCGTTGGTACCATAAGGTACGGTTTCCCGTTTGGCCACTTTCCAGCCTTTGTCAATAAAACTTTGATTCAGCGTGTCACCAACCTCAAGACCCCATGAATCGTCGGTATTGATAATCACCACTTTTTTATTGGGGTATTTATAGGGAAGTGCCATCAGCGCACGAAACATGCTTTTGGCCTGTTCGACACCCACATCGGTGGTCTGATAGATATTGTAATACTTAGCAGGGTCTTCCTTGAAGATGTCCACAGCTGCCTGGGAACCGTCATCCGCAAAAAAGGGTGCGTCATATTTTCCATAGGCACGAACGTCCTGACCCCATCCAGCCCAGCCGGCATGCACCGAAGCCACATTCTTCTGGCCGCACAGATAATCGGCTGCCTGCATGACCACTTCAGGTTCAAATCCCTTGGAATCAAAACGGATGATCTCAAGCTGTTTGCCCAGAAGACCGCCCGATCCATTGATCTCGTCAATGGCCATTTTGATGCCTTTGAAATAGTCTGAACCGGACCCGGCAGCCCAGCCGGTCATGGGAATCGGCACACCCACCGGAATGGTATTGGCCGCCATGACCGCAGGCGCAATAAACAGACAAGCCGCCATAAGCAATGTTAATAGACTGATTCTTTTCATGTACTACCTCCCTTTTTGAAATTAGAGTTTGATCCTATTAGAGCAACAATGTCGCATTTTATAAAACCGTCAACCGATTTTATTTACCGAACGCTTTAGAAAAAGACCCATAACGCCGTTTGGAAGCGCCAACACCAAAATTACCACCAAAGCACCCATAGCCACCGCCCGGTATGCGCCCAGGGGTGCCATGAGCTCACTGCCGGCGACAACCAGGAAAGCACCCAGAATGGCGCCGGGGAAATGACCCAAGCCGCCCACCAGCATCATGACCATCAATATGCTGAACAGGTCCATATCCAGCATGCGGAAAGAAAGCACCCCGTAAAAATGACCGTAAAAGGCGCCTATGATACCGGTTAAAAAAGAGGTCAGGGCAAAAACCATTAACTTATATTTAAAGGCGCTGACACCCAGGCTCATGGCAAAATCCTGGGAATCCTTAAGGGCCAGAAATGCAACACCCCAGTATGATTTAATGGCAAACATAATGATCAGTGCACAGGCAAGGGATATCAGCAGTGTCAGATAAAAGGTCGGCACAATATTAGCCGAACTGAATGCATAACCAAAGATACTGATGGGGGGGATGGTCAGTAGACCAACGGATCCACCAGAACCCAGGGCAATACCGATCTCACCCCTCAATGTTGGCTGCAGGGCCATATGTACACCAAAAGTCACCAGAGCCACATAGGGTCCTGCCAGTTTCAAACAGGGCAGCCCCACCAGAACCCCCATACCGGCAGTAAACAAACCGGCCATCAGAATGGACAGCACGGGTGTTACATGATGCTCGATAGCGAGGATGCCGGAACAATAGGCGCCCATGACAAAAAAGGCTACCTGGCCAAACGAGAAAATGCCTGCAAAACCCATCATGACATCCCAGCACGAGGCCACAACAGCCCAGATGAGACACATGACCAGAATATTCATGATAAAGCGGATATCCCCCACAAAGATGGGCAGGATCGCCATGATCCCATAGGAAACGCCGATAATGATCGCCATATTTTTTAAACGCATAACCTAATCGCCTTTTCCCATGAGACCCTGGGGCCGCAGCACCAGGGTTGCCAGCAACAGAATGAAAAGTGCAATAATGCCGTAGCTCATACCAAATATCCAACCCACAAATGCCTCCACCATGCCGATAATAAAGGCAGCATAAAGACCACCCCGGATGGAACCCATACCGCCAAAGGCGGTAACCACCCATGCTTTTATCATAATGGTGCCCCCGGAGTTGGGATTGATAAACCACTTCTGGCTCAATAGAATGCCACCGAATCCCACCATGACAGTTGAAATGGCAAAGGTCGCGGCAAAAATACGCTCCTGGGGAATACCGACGATTTTGGCCCCTTCCGGATTTTGGGCCACAGCTTGTACGGCCATGCCCAGACGGGTGTTATTGAGCATCCATCCAAAAATAAGGATACCACCCAGGGACATGACGAAAATCAATATATCCTGATAGCTAAACACCAGCTGACCCACTTCAAGGATCCCCTCCAGGATGGGGGGCAACGATTTCATACGCACACCAAATACCACTGAATATAAGCTGGTCAGAAAAAGCGATAGACCCAAGGTCAGCATCATGACCTTGTTTTCCCAGTCATCACGCTTTCTCAAGGGCGCTATCAAGAGTTTTTCCAGACCATATCCAACAACGAACATCAGGGGCATCACAATGAGCAAAACCGTCAGGTAACCACCGAATTGAAGACCGAGACCAAAAATCAATATCCACGCAAAATAGCCGCCCATGTTGAAAAAATCGCCATAGGCAAAATTAAAGGCCTTGGTCACCCCATAAACCAGGGTCATACCCACGGCCATCAGGGCATAGACAGAGCCAGTGGACAGCCCGGCGAT
>RCNC010000187.1_pt1 | contig 36033 bp, 28 predicted proteins | sample 2041301 | NCBI WGS metagenome assembly RCNC01 (sample SAMN09708231, study PRJNA481090) | Marine sediment metagenome, whole genome shotgun sequencing project. | biome: marine sediment; feature: ocean; material: sediment; isolation source: Sewage treatment plant 13A marine sediment (STP13A) ... | reverse complement strand
CGGTCACGAAATAATCGAGTTTCCGGTCACGAAAAACGTCGAGTATCTCAACGGCAGTGGTGCGGGTGTGGGCGTCTGCGTTGGCCTCGTTTTCAAATTGCCGGACCAGGAACCAGTCGTGCGCTTGTGCAAGTTCCACTGCTTTTGCCAGCATGCCGCTGCCCTTGAGTTCTGCCGGAGTCAGTACGACCTTCGCTCCGAGGAAGCGCAGAATCCTGCGTCGTTCGATACTGAAGCTTTCGGCCATCGTCAACACCAGGGGGTAGCCTTTTGCCGCGCAAACCATGGCCAGGCCAATACCCGTGTTGCCGCTGGTGGCCTCGATAACGGTCTGGCCAGGCTTGAGGATACCGTCACGCTCGGCCTGCTGGATGACGGCCAGCGCCATCCTGTCCTTGACCGAGCACATCGGGTTAAATGACTCAATTTTGACGAACAGGTCTATGCCTGGCGGGGCGAGCCGGTTGATGCGGACGACTGGGGTGTTGCCAATCGTTTCGAGGATGCTGTTAAAGTGATTTGCCATAATGCAGAAGTATATACCCTCGTTGAATTCGTGCCAGAATAGGCGTTTTTCCTCGAAGGAGTAGCGTTGAAACAGGACAGCTTTATAGATCCCCGGCTACCGTTGATCGATTTGCACCGGCACCTGGACGGCAGCGTTCGGCTGGAGACGGTCATCGAGTTGGCAGATAAGCAAGGCATAGAGTTGCCGGCCAGCGACGTGGAGTCATTACGTCCATACGTTGTAGTAGAGGGCAGGGCAGCCAACCTGATGGACTTCATTGGGCGATTTCAATACCTGACCGCTATTCTGAGTGACCTGGATGCCTGCAGGCGTGTCGCTTATGAGAACGTCGAGGATGCCATGCGGGAGGGCATAGATTACATCGAGCTGCGTTTCAGTCCCTGGTTTATGAGCGAAACCCATGACCTCGACCCGGCGGGCGTGGTCGAAGCGGTCGCTGACGGTATCCGGGCGGCTGAACGTGATACCGGGGTGCGGGCGCAGATGATCGGCATCATGAGCCGTACCTATGACACCGAAACCTGCCACCGCGAGCTCGACGCGCTGTTGGCGCATCGTGACCACCTGGTGGCCATTGACCTGGCGGGGGATGAATTGAAATTTCCGGCCGCATTGTTTGCTGAGCATTTCAAGCGGGCTCGAGATGCTGGTTTGGAAGTGACCGTGCATGCAGGTGAAGCTGACGGGCCCGATAGTGTCTGGTCTTCAATTCGTGAATTGGGTGCTACACGGATCGGTCACGGAATCCATTCGCTCCGGGACCCGAAGCTGGTTGAATACCTGGCCGAGCACCGTATCGGGCTGGAAATTTGCATCACGTCCAATATTCATACCGGCACAGTCGATGAGTACGTAAACCACCCCGCGCGCCAAATTTTTGAGCTTGGCCTGCTGGCGAATCTGAATACGGACGACCCGGCTATTAGTGGCATTGATCTTCGTTACGAATACGAAACGGCTGCCAGGTACGCCGGACTCACGCCGCAAATGACCCGCCAGTCCCAGGCAAATGCTCTTGAGATGGCCTTTTTGCCGGAAAGCGAAAAGCGTCAGTTACTGGAGAAAAAACTGGATAAGTTTAATGCATTAATTATTCAGCAATAACAATTGGTAAAAGGATGTAGTTAATGAAATACCTCATGATGATTTCGATGTTGGTTCTGGCGTTTCCACTGCAGGCTGGCGATAACTGGATTGCTGAGGTCAATGCAATTCACGCGGAAATTGAGACACTCACCGCTAACCGTGACGGGAAAAGTGATGAGCAGCGCCTCGAGCGTTTCTACGATCTGAGTTACGACCTGACCATGCTGGAGCATCCCGGCTATGCCACTTCAATGGGTGATCCGCGCGGGCAGGGCCGTCTCGAAGACCTGTCACTTGAAGGTGTCGCACGGCGGCAAAAGGCAGAGCGTGACTCGTTGGCACTGATCAACAGCATGGATCGTAATTCGCTGTCAGAAATGAGCCGGGTCAACTACGACTTGCTACTGGATACCTTGCAGAGAGACGTTCGTTCGCAGCAGTTTCCTTCCGAGTACCTGCAAATGACGCAAATGAGCGGGCCGCAGCAGGATCTGGCCAGTTTGCTGGCGATGATGCCCAACACCAGAGCGGCTCAACTCGAAAGCCAGATTGAGCGCATGGAAGCCTTTCCGGCCTATGTCGACCAGAATATTGAACTCCTGCGGAAGGGCCTGAAAGCCGGTGTCACACCGGCAAAAATTACGCTGAGGGACGTACCCCAGCAGATCAACAACCAATTGGTTGACGATGCGACTAAAAGCCCGTTACTGGCCGGTTTCCAGGACATCCCCGATACCGTTGATTCGTTGCAGGCAGACACCTTGGGTCTGAGGGCGACTGAGGTTTACCGGCAACAGGTAGTCCCTGCTCTTGAGAAGTTGCTGGAGTTCACGGAAACGGAGTACCTGCCCGGGGCGCGTGAATCAATTGCCGCCAGGGATTTGCCCGATGGTGAGGCCTGGTACAAGAACCGTGTTTCTTTGATGACGACGACAGAACTGAGCCCCCGGCAGATTCACGATATTGGGCTCAGCGAGGTCAAGCGCATCAGGAGCGAGATGGATGAGATTATCGAGTCCACCGGGTTCGAGGGGAGTTTTGCCGATTTTCTGGAGTTTCTGCGAACCGACCCGCAGTTCTACCACACGACGGCTGAAGGCCTGATGCGTGAATATCGCGACATCGCCAAACGTGCAGATCCGGAGTTGACCAAGGTGTTTGGCATTATCCCCAGGACGCCATATGGAGTGATCGAGATACCGGATTACGCAGCGAAGTCGACCACGACGGCCTATTACCAGCGTGGATCGCTGAAGGCCGGGCGGCCGGGGTATTTCTTTGCCAATACCTATGCATTGGATACGCGCCCCCGGTGGGAAATGGAAGCTCTTACATTGCACGAAGCTGTGCCCGGCCATCACCTGCAGATTTCGATCCAGCAGGAGTTAGAGGGTCTGCCGTGGTTCAGACAGACCCCTTCGTACACGGCGTTTGTCGAAGGCTGGGGCCTGTATTCGGAAAGTCTGGGCAAGGAGATGGGCTTCTACAAAGATCCATATTCCCGGTTCGGACAATTAACTTATGAAATGTGGCGGGCTATCCGCCTGGTGGTCGACACCGGCATGCATTACCTCGGCTGGTCGCGCCAGAAAGCCATCGATTTCTTCAAAGAAAATGCCGGCAAGTCCGAGCATGACATCGTGGTCGAAATCGACCGTTATATCGTTTGGCCGGGTCAGGCCCTGGCTTACAAAATTGGGGAATTGAAGATTAAGGAACTGCGGGCTTATGCCGAGGAAACGTTAGGCGATGGGTTTGATATCCGGGCTTTTCACGACGAAGTACTGGGCCGCGGTGCAGTGCCATTGAACGTGCTTGATGCGAATGTCCGGGCCTGGGTTGAGGCTCAGTGATTACCACATAAAGCCGGCTTCCATGTTGATGGTATCCAGGTCCATGTTGCCATTTTTCACGCTGATGAACTGGCGATTCCAGGAACCGCTCAGGAACAGGGCGCCGTTAACGTCCCAACGCAGGCCAAGACCAACGTTGTAGGTGAACTTGCTCGTGCTGTACGTTGACCAGTCTGAAAAGCAGATATAGCCCCACCACGGATCCCACCAGCAGCCTACCGACGGTGGGCTGTCCGGAACGTTTGAATCCAGCTTGGTCCAGCCAATTCCGGCCTGGACGAAAGGCGTCAGCGGACCCTTCAAAATGTGATAAGTCACGTTGAACTGATGAGAATACTTGGACATCTGGTAATCGAGAGTCTGGTTAGGTATTTCCGGGTCTTCAGGGACGATGATGGCGGTGTAGTCGGGTTTGTTGAGCGAGAAACGATATGACAGGTTCCATTTTTGGGTCCAGTTCCAGCCCACCTTGAAGCCGAAGCCGGCTGAGCTGTCGATATCGATCGCAGCCCCGTTTTCAAAATCATCGCCAAAGCTGTTTTGGTATTGCAGCAGCAGTCCGGCTTCCCAGTTACCGTTGCGCATTCCGTCGCGAATTTTATTCTGATTGAAGCGCTGTGCATGAACAGAGGTGCTGAGAAAGATGAGTGCCAGCAAAATGAGTGAACGTCTAATGGTCATGGGTTCCTGCCTGTAAAAAGACGAGGGCGTCCCCTCGGGGCTGCCCTCTTAGCGGAGAATGTAGCGGAAAACACCCACCTGTTCAAATTCAATTACGCCTTAGCCGGACTCGGGTCAGTCTGTCAGGCTGCTCGTAAGACACTGACAGGGGCATGGGTGATGACCCGCCAGGTGGCTGCCATGCCGCTTATGCCGACAAATAAAACGCCACTGAGCGGACCGGCCAGCCACAATACCCAGCTGAAAGAGTAATCAAGTTCGAACAGGTTGGTGGCCAGTAGGTAACCGGCCAGACTGGCGCCGGCCGCGGCCAGAATACCTGCCAACAGACCGATTGCGACGAATTCGGTTGCAACACCGCTCAACACGCGACGTTTCGACGCGCCAAATGTGCGCAGCATGGCACTTTCATAACGGCGTTCATCACGGGTCGACTGGACCGCAGCCCACAACACCGTCAAGCCGGCGAACAGCGTGAAGATAAAGACTGCCTGCACCGCAAGGGCTGCTTTGTCCATCACATCGCGAACCTGACCAAGGATGGCGTCCAGATCTATCGCCGTGACACTCGGGAAGTTTCGCATCAGGTCGAGTACCGCACCACGATCAGAGTCCTCCACGAACAGGCTGGTGATATAAGTCGCCGGGTAGGGTTCAAGTACGCCAGGTGAAAACACCATGAAGAAATTTGGGCTGAAAGAATCCCACTCAACGGTTCGAAAACTCGTTACGGTCGCAGTGACTGTCTCACCGGCAATGTCAAAACCTAGCAAATCTCCCAACTTCAGATCCAGTTCCTGGCCAAAATCCAACTCGACGGAAACCTCGCTGCCGCTAAAGCCGCTGCCCCAGGCTTTGCCCTGGGTAATACGGTTGTCCGCCTGTAATGTGTCTGCCCAGCTCAAATTGGAGTCACGCCGGGCCCAGCGCTCACCCTGAGGGTCTTCAAAAGTCATTTGCGTCACATCCTGCCCGTTGATCGTCGTCATGCGGGCGCGGACCAATGGCACAAAGTTCGGGACCTGTAGGTTTCGTTCCTCCAGGAAAGTTGCCATTGGGTCGACTTCGTGCGGTTGAATATTGATCAGGAACTGGTTGGGGGCATTCTCCGGCAAGCTCTGTCGCCAACTGTCCATCAGCTCGGTGCGTACGGTCGAAAGCAACAGCAACACCATAAGCCCCAGACCGAAGGCGACAACCTGGACCACGCTCTCGCGGCCGCGGCGGGCGAGGTTGGCCAGGCCATAACGCCACGCAACCCCTGCGGCGCCTCTGAAGCCCTGTAAAGACTTCACCAGCAGCCAACCGGCCAGGCTGAGTGCAATGAAAGTCAGGGCCGCACCGGCAAAAATGGTTAATACGAGTTGGGTATCGCGCATGATCCATAGAAGGAGCCCCAGGATGGCGGCGACTCCGGCCAGCCAACCGATGCCGTAACGCAACGGTGGTGGGTCGATGTCATGCCGCAACACCCGTAGCGGCGGTGTTTTACCCATCTGGGCCAGGTCGGGCAAGGCAAAGCCAGCCATGATGCTAATGGCCGTAACCAGGCCGAGAATTGCAGGTTGCAGGCCGGGCTGCGGAAGTGCTTGTCCTATCATGTCACGCATTAACCAGGCCAGACCCAATTGAGCGACGTATCCCAGCATTGCGCCGATGATGCCCCCGGCCAGCGCCAGCATGAGCAGTTGCAGAACACTGCTGCGAAAAATCATGGATTGGCTGGCACCCATGCATTTCATCAGCGCGATACGGTCGCGGTGTCGGTGGGAATAGCGACGTGCTCCCATCGCCACTGCCACGGCCGCCAACAGCACGGAGACCAGCGATGACAGGTTCAGAAACCGCCCTGCGCGTTCCATTGAAGAACGAATTTGCGGATTGGTGTCCGAAATGTCGCTGAGGTTCTCCCCATCGACCAAGCGCTCTTCAAGCAGGCTCTTGAATGAATCCACGGGGTCGCGCTGCCCGGAAAACAACATCCGGTAGCCAACCCGGCTGCCGGGTTGAATTAACTGCGTGGCGGCAAGGTCGGCGTCGTTGATCAGCAGTGTGGGTGCGAGGTCGACGAAGCTCCAGCCCTCGTCCGGCCGGAAATCGAGCACGCGGGTAATCCTGAGTAAGGCACTTCCCACTTCAATTTCGGTGTCCGTTTCAACCCCCAGTCGGGCCAGCAGGCGGGGAGATGCCCAGGCTTCTCCGGCAGCGGGAACTTCGGTAGTTTCCTGGGCATCCCCAAGCAGGTGCGCCGATGTCTTCAGTTTTCCCCGTAAAGGGTAGCCGGCGGTGACAGCACGAACCGCGGCCAGGGTGTTCGCTTCGCCGACGAACACGACACTGGGCATGCTGGTGACACGCGCTGTCTCAATGTCGTTTTGTGTCGCCAGTTCTTCGTATGTGGCGTCCATGACGGTGGTTGAGGAAAGCCGCAGGTCAGCTGCCAAAGACTCAGCTGCCCGCATTTCCACAGCCTGGCCAACCCGGTCGGTCAGGAATGCGACGCCGGTCAGTGCGGTTACAGCAACCAGCAGTGCAATCATCAGCACGGTCAACTCACCCGCACGCCAATCGCGTATCAACAGTTTCCCGGCCAGGCTAACGGTCGTTTTAAGGCTTTTATTCAATACGTTCTTCCCGCTCGATACGCCCGGCGTCCATGTGCAGGATGCGGTCGCAGCGGGCCGCCAGGCCCAAATCATGAGTCACCAGGACCAGGGTTGTATGGGCATGCTCGTTCATGCTAAACAGTAGATCGACGACGGTTTCGCCGGTGCGATTATCCAGGTTACCCGTTGGTTCATCGGCAAATAACACGGTAGGCTGCACTACGAATGCGCGGGCGATCGCAACACGTTGTTTTTCGCCGCCTGAGAGCTGGTGGGGATAATGACCCTTGCGCGGCTCCAGGCCAACGGTGCTGATGGCCTCCAGCGCGGCTTTTGCTGCGTTGTCGACACCGGCCAGTTCAAGTGGAAGCATGACGTTTTCAAGCGCTGTCAGGGACGAAATCAGGTGAAACGACTGGAATACGAAGCCGACCTTCTCGGCGCGTAAAGCGGCGCGACCGTCTTCGTCAAGAGAAGTGATTTCCTCTGACCCCAGCCAGATTTTTCCTTTAGTCGGAACATCCAGCCCTGCCAGTAGTCCCAGCAGGGTAGACTTGCCCGCACCTGAGGCACCGACGATGGCGATGGATTCGCCGACGTGAACATCCAGGCTGACGTTATCGAGGATGGTCAGTTCACCTTCGGGACTGTTAACCTGTTTACTCAGGAGTTCAGCCTTCAGTGCAGATTTTATTGTTTCAGATTCAGAGGTTTTCATGCGTCTCAAGTTAGTGTTGTTAGTCGTTTTATCTGGCCTTTTGCCTGTTTCTACACTGGCGGAGGATGCGGTTGCAGCCGACGTCGGCGGGCCGGCCATTCTCATTCTGGGCGACAGCCTCAGCGCGGCCTACGGTATGGAAATCAGTCAGGCCTGGCCCAGTCTGTTGCAAGACCGCTTAACTCATAATGGTTCCGCTTACCGGGTTTTCAACTCCAGCATCACCGGCGACACCACGCAAGGCGGGCTTGCCCGTCTGCCGCGTCTGCTGAAAAAACACCAGCCAGACATCGTTTTGCTCGAGCTTGGAGGTAATGACGGCCTGCGCGGCATCTCGATTGACGTGACACGGGAGAACCTTTCTTCCATGATCAAATTCAGTCAACAATCGGGTGCCTCGGTCATTTTGGCCGAAATGCGCATTCCACCCAATTATGGCCGGACCTATAGTGAAAAGTTCAACGCGAACTACGATTTGCTTGCTGATCAGTTCGGTATAGTCCTGCTTCCCTTTCTGTTACAGGACGTGGCATTACAGGATGGCCTGATGCAGGCTGATGGGATTCACCCGACGGCAACAGCGCAACCTCTCATTCTTGAGAAAGTGTGGACGGTGATCCAGCCTTTGCTTTAAGGGTAAAGCGGTGCCCGTTGGAGACATGCGCCAAATAGTGAAGGAAGCCGACCCAGAGTAAGGTGGTTCCCAGCATTTCCAACACTTCCTCAATGACCTTGAGCAGGTGCGTCACGCCATATTTCCGCCGGATACTCAGCATCTGCTGAACTTCGTCGTAGAAGACGTCAACGTTGTCCAGACCTTCGATGAAATCAAGGCCCTGGGCGACCACCCAGCAGCCAAATCCCAGAATCAGGAAGTGCAACAGCCTGAGGCGCCAGAACGAAAGCCACAGGAACAGCAGGATGCCCAGCCCGCACAATGCAAAGAATGGCGCGATGAATGTATGCCAGGAAAACGATGGATTCTGCAACATGAGTTCTGTTACCGCGCTGTTTTCGCCTTTGGATGCCAGGCGTTCCAGAACGCCACCGAGTTTTTCGTGAATTTCGGCAAAATCATCGATTCCGATATACAGGAAAAACAGACCGATCAGCAGCCAGACTACCGTCTTGATGCGAGAGATTTCACCGGCCTGTACCCAGGCGATCAACATCACAGTCACGCCCAGTAGTTGCGCCTGGATCGATGAGAACCAGGTGGGCATGGATTGTTCCCTGGCGATATTCCAGATGCGCCGGAAACTCTGTTCATCCAGAACATCCACGTAATTGAAAACGTAATCGGCGATGATGAGAAAGACGATGATCACGATGCTGCCAATGAAAATAGCCCGGATTAACCGGTCCATATCAACGGTGTGTTCCTTGCCGGGGAGAATGTCGTTGGTCAAATGCTTTGAGTCCGCGCGCCAGTAATCAAAAGTATAAACCAGGGTTCAGAACCAGGGTCATATCCAAGTCTATACTTTTGAGGCCAGCCGGTCTCATTTTCGGCAATTCGTTTTGCTAGATAAAGGGTTCCGCGCGTTTGATCAGGCCTTCCAGCCCCGCTTCATCCGGATTGCGTGGTTGGCCCGGGTGGATGATCGCCACCTGGCAGGTTTCTGCAGCCTCCACCAGTTCCCGGAACGTTCCCGCGTCGGGATCGGCAATGTAGGCACGCATTTCGCCGTCGTAGGCGAACAAGCGATCGTTGAGCTGTGTACATTCGTTGCAGGTTGTGCAGCGTATTGATTCGATCCATGGCTCGCCGGGGGAGGGCGTGGCGGCAGGTTCGGCGACTGGTTCGGCGACTGGTTCGGGTTCCGCTTGTTCAACGGCTACCGGTTGGGTATCTGCCGCGTATGACGGCTGCGTCTGCTCTTGCTCCCATGTCAGCCTTGCTTCGGCTACTGCGGCCACCGCATAGGAATTATTGATGCCACCCAATTCCTGCAGCATTTTCCAGGCGTGCAGGCAGCGTTCCGCGGCATCGACCAGTTTTTCGTCAACGACGGCACGCAGCAGGACATCGTTTGCGTCGATCAGCCAGACGTAGGGCAATGCTGCTTGCCGTTGCCTGGCCGGGAGGTCCAGAAAACGATCGGCAGCTATCATTTCATACGTCCACTCGTCCTGCGGGACGCAGGCAAAATGTGACAGGTACCCTGGGTGTGTGGCGATGAAGTCGATTAGCGTAAATACGTTCGGTGCGGATTCGATGGAGTGGCCTGTAGTTTCATAATGGATGGTATGTTCGGTCCAGTTCGCATCTGGTAGTGGGTTTCCATCCAGGGAGAGCCGGCCGGCCCGGTCTTTGCCGGAAGCCGGGTCATGGCTAAAGCATGGAAAAGCGCGGGATTCGGTGGCGGCGGCACTTTCCAGGTAACCGGCTCCGGCAAAAATACTGAAGAGTGCCGGATGTTCGCTGCGCATTCCGCGTTCAACGGTGGTGCGCAGATGATATAGCGCTGAATTAGCGGCCTGCATCACGAATACCTGGTCCATTCCCATCGCCATCTGCGCCAGGTGCTGGCCGTGCAAACCGAAGGACAGACGCCCGCCCTGGATGCTGTCATCACCCAGGATGTCACGGGTTTGTGCGAGGATATTGAACGGCAGACCGGCCGCCAGGATGTCAAGCACCTCGGCCCGGTCGCCAGCGTTCACAGATTCCAGGCATACCTGGTAGCGGGGGAATAGCCGGATGTCGGCTGGCCCCAACTGGTCCTGATCGAAATTTTCGAAGAACCGGTCATGCCGGGCTTCGAGATAGTGATTGTCTATTTCCAGTTCGGCAATGCTGATGGCCCTGACCAGCGAAGCAACTTCCGGAAGTCGTTCGCGAAAGGCTTGCAGCGCTTGACCGCAGTTGTCGAAAGCAAAGCCATAACTTTTTTCCGTGCGTGAACTGGCGGCTCCGGGGGCAGAAACGAAACGTTGCGTGCCAAGAACCCCGATTGCCTCTTCGATGCGCTGCCTGCGTGCTACCGGCAGTGGCTCGACGGAAGGCGTCGATTTCAGCAATTGCGACATCGCTTCAAAATCAAAATCATCGCTGTCGGACGAGCCCATGGAGGCTTGCAGGCGCTCCGCCTTTCGGGCCGCCGGTGAATGCATGAAATCGACCTCAAGAACATCCGCCAATTTTTGTGCCAGTCTTTCCACGCGGGCGAGCAATTGCTCGGCCTTGTAACGTTCGCTTTGGTGCCAGGCATGGGTCAACAGCCTGGTGGCCAGGTTTTCGTCACAGTCGATGACTTCACCGTTCAGGCCCACGCTAGTCCAGGCAGCCTGCAAAGTGTTGCCCAGGTCGCTGCCAGTAGTCAGATCCTGTTGCGCCTCTTCCCATAACGTGGATAACAGCCCGCGCTGGCCTTCGCTGACACGGGCGCGAATGGCCTGTTCCAAAGCGAGCAGCTGTTGGCGGGTCTCCTCTCCTTCGGCCCCGGGTGGTGCTATTGCACGAAGCGCGTTATCAATAATATCGCTCAGCGATATGACCCATTCTGTTGCGGTAGTCGAGGTGACCAGCACCAGCGGAAAGTCGTACCGCAATTTCGCCAGGTCATGGTACGAACCGAAAAGTGCCGGTCTCAGGTTCGAATCTACCGGTACAACAGCCGCCAGTTCGCTCCGCTCACCTACCCGGTGAAAAGTAGCAAGCGGCGAGGCGGCGTGGCTCATGAGCCGTCTCCCGCCGGATTGATGGTGAACTTGTCGAATTCGGTTTCCAGGAAGTCCGTTACACCGGACGCCGTGTTGAGTGTGTCCGGTACCTGGTAATCCTCGTAGCAGGGGATGTCCGGGTTGCGGTAGAGGATTCCAACAGGAATCGGGTCGTTGACTGCAGCGATTTCACGGGCACGGTTTCGATTGGCCGGGTCGTGTTCCTCCTGGTTGCGGTAAATCCGTCCGAGGTCATCGTTGATGTGAAGGCCATTCTCATGTTTCAGCAGCAACATCCGTTCCGGATTTTGCACCCAGTCGTCATAGCGGTGCGCCATGAATTCCGGACACCGTTGCAAAATGCGTATAAAGGCGAAACCCTTGTGGCGGAAGCCGGCCTGGATGATGTCGTGGGTCAGGTCGGGAATCCAGTCCACCGACTGGGCCACGAAGGAGGCATTACCCACACCCAGGGTGACGTCGATCGGGTTAATCGGCTCCATCCGCGTGCCCTTGGGGGTGGTATTGCTGATAAGGCCTAGTGGTGAGGTGGGGGACGCCTGGTTCTTGGTGAGTCCATAAATGCTGTTATCCAGCACGATGGCGGTCATGTTCATGTTGTAGCGCAGGGCATGAATCCAGTGTGCTGTGCCGATACTGCAGCAGTCGCCGTCGCCCATGATAACGAATACGTTCAGGTCGGGCCGCTTGATCTTGATGCCTTGCGCAACCGGCAGCGCGCGACCATGCAGCCCATGAAACCCATAGGTGTTCAGGTAATGAGGAAAGCGGCTCGAACAACCTATGCCGGAAACGAAAACTGTTTTTTCCGGCGGTAGTTTCTCGTTACGGCACAGGCGCTGCACCGCGGTAAGCACGCCATGATCACCACAGCCCACGCACCAACGTGGAACGACACTCTGATAATCCTCCAGCGCGTACTCTTCTTCCGCGAGGTCCATCAGACAATTGGAAACGGATTCGCTCATGACTGGACCTCCATCTGTTCGAATGTTTCGACGATCACGCGTTCGACCGTTCCGGGTTTGAGCGGCAGGCCTTTCACTTCAGACCAGCAATCCACGTCGACCAGAAAACGGGCGCGAAGCAGTGTTGCTAATTCTGTGTATCGCCGGTTGTCTTCGTCAATGATTTCGTTTTCGTAGCGGTCCGACCAGTTGTTCTCAATGGTCATGACTTTCTGGAATCGCCCGAGGATTTCACGAATCCCTGACGCCATTGGCTGGATGAATTTCAGGTGTAGGGACGAGACACGTTTTCCATCCTGTCGCTGGCGCTCAACAGCTTCTTCGATTGCACCCTTGGTGCTGCCCCAACCGATGATCAACAGGTCGCCTTCAGAATCCCCGTATACCGAAGGGGTTTTCAGGGTCTTTTGCAGCGCGGCCAGCTTCAGGCTTCTATGCATCACGCCTTCCTGGTTGGTGGCGCTGTCGTAGGCGACTTTGCTTTTGCGGTTGTGAGCCAGGCCGGTGAGCGTATACATTCCATTGGGTTGCCCAGGGATGATGCGACGGGCTATCCCGGTGGTGTCATTCCAGTCATACGCCATGGTTTCCTCGGTAACAGGACTCTGGTCGAACGGTGCCGCGTGCCAGTCGGGGTTCATTACCGGGCGCGGGAAAGGTTGCTGTGCAGAGGCCAGGTTGGCGTCGGTCAATACCACAACCACCGTGTTAAAGGTTTCGGCAATTTTGCGGGCCGTAATCATCGAGTAAAAACAGTCCTCGATGTCGGAGGTGGCAAATACCACCTTGGGTGCATCCCCATGACCGCCGAAACAGGCAAACAGCAGATCGCTCTGTTCGGTCTTGGTCGGCAGGCCGGTACTGGGCCCGCCGCGCATGACATTAACCACCACCAGGGGGATTTCCGCCATGACGGCCAGTCCCAGGGTTTCCTGCTTGAGCGAAAATCCGGGGCCGGATGTGATGGTGACGGCACACTTGCCGGCATAGGACGCGCCGATGGCAAAAGCGCAGGCCGCGATTTCATCTTCCGCCTGGTGCACCAGGCCACCCACGTTGTCGAATATCTCACTCAGGTAGTGCGAAGCCGAAGTGGCCGGGGTGATCGGGTACATCGCGCATACTTCCATGCCCGAAGCCACGACGCCCATGCCCAGTGCGACATTGCCGTTAACTACCATCTGGGCCTGCGTTACATCTGATGGCGGAATCTTGAAGTGCAGGTCGAGGTTCTCTCCGGCCCAGGCATAACCGGATTCCAGAAGCGCAATGTTGGATTTGATGATGGCGGCGGATTTCTTTTTAAAGATAAATGCCACCTGGTCACGGGCGATTTGAAGATCAAAAGAGTGGATGTGACACAGCATCCCCAGCACGAACATGTTTTTGCCACGGCGAGCGTTGCTGACCAACTTGAGGCATTCCTCCTCCATCGGGATTTCGCGGACATCGAAACCGGCCCGTACCATCTCGTCAACGGCATCGGCGTACAACGCCGCGATAGCCGGGTCTGCATGGGTTTTCCACTTGTCTTCGAGCAGGATGGTGCAATCCGGGTTCAATTCGCCTTCGCGTGCGCGGCGTAACATCACCTGGTCGTTCAACGCCACCAGCAGGTCGGCCTCGTCGCCGCCGTTGGTCACACGGTGGGATGCCAGGCGGATACGGTTGCCACTAGCCCCTTCTATGCTGCGCGCGGGTGGCTGAATTTCAGCGGGGATGATTTCCACCGTCCATATGCCGATGCCCATTCTCGCTGCGATAGAGCCGAATGACTGTCCGCATTTTTGCGCGCCTTCACCCGAGTCGCTGACAATTTCGACAGTGTGCGCATTTTTGACCAACGCTGGACGGGTTTTGGTCAGGGGCTTCTTCGGCCGCAGTTTTACGGCGAGCGTCTCATTGTCAGCTTTATTGGATAGGGTTGCCACGCGGGTCGCTCTCCTCATAAGTTTTAATACGAACAAAGTTTCTTTCTTCAGCCGGTATTCCAAACAGCGAGTCTTTTAGCTCGCCGCGCCGGTCGGCGTAGATACTGTCGCTGTCTCGGATTCCCAGGTACTCTTTCATCGCCCGGGCGGCGGTTCTGCCGGCACCCATCGCCAGGATCACGGTGGCGCCTCCGGTGACAATGTCGCCGCCTGCATAAACGCCGGCCAGCGAGGTTGCCATGTTGTCATCGGTCTCGATGAAGCCCCATCGGTTCAGGGCTATTTTCGACGTCTGGCCGATGATGGGGTTGGCGCTGGTGCCGATGGCATAGACGATGGTATCGGCATCGAATTCAAAATCACTGCCCTCGACCGGTACAGGCCGCCTGCGTCCGGAGTCATCCGGTTCCCCCAGTTCCATCTTGATGCAACGCATACCGCGAACATTGCCATCGCCATCATCGAGAATTTCTACCGGCGTGCTCAGCCAGTGAAACTCGACCCCTTCCTCCTCGGCGTGTTCGATTTCCTCATTGCGCGCCGGGCTTTCTTCAAAGGTTCGGCGGTAGACGCAATACACTTTTTCGGCGCCCAGGCGCAGGGAAACGCGCATGGCATCCATCGCCGTATTACCGGAACCGATTACCGCTATTTTCTTACCGAGTCCGAGCGGCGTATCGTGGTTGGGAAAGTCGCCGGCCTGCATCAGATTGCAACGGGTGAGTAGTTCGTTGGCCGAGAGAACGCCGTTAAGATATTCGCCCGGAATGTCCATGAATCTTGGCGTGCCGGCGCCGGTGCCTACGAAAACCGCATCGAAGCCCATTTCGTCGATCATCTGTTCGATGGTGAACAGGCGGCCGACCAGCGTGTTGCACTCAATTTTTACACCCAACCTGGACAGGTTATCGATCTCGGCGTCAATCACGGTCTCGGGCAGACGAAATTCGGGAATGCCGTAACGTAATACGCCGCCCGGTTTGTGAAAGGCCTCGTAAACAGAGACGTCGCAGCCGGCCTTGGCCATGTCGGCCGCACAGGCAATTCCTGCCGGCCCGGAGCCGACGATGCCGATTTTGAAGCCACTTGGCTGGATCCAGGGCGTGTTGGTCCAGCCCTCTTTGATTGCCTGGTCACCCACCCATCGCTCGAGGCGGCCGATCGCGACCGGCTCCAGAGTATCGCCGACCGGGCAGACGCCTTCACATTGGTCTTCCTGTGGACAAACGCGGCCGCAAACGGCCGGCATCAGGTTGGCATCGCCGATGACTTCCCACGCCCCGCGGAAATCCTTGTCTACGATTTTCTGTATAAAACCTGGAATGTTGATGTTCACCGGACAGGCTGGAACGCAGGCGGGTTGCGGACACATCAGGCAGCGCTCGGATTCGACCAGCGCGTGTTCGAGGCCGTAGCCGATCGCGACTTCATCAAAGTTCTGTACCCGGTCAGACGGTTGTTGGGTAGGGATAGGTGTGCGTTCCTGCGGAATGTTGCGTATCGTTTTTCGGGCCACGGTTATAGCCTCGCCTTGCAGCTGTCCGTCCATTTTTCAACGGCTTCTTTTTCTTCTTCTGAAAAGCGGTGCAAGCGATTGATGAGATCGTCGAAGTCCACCAGGTGTCCATCGAAGTCGGGGCCGTCCACGCAGGCGAACTTCATTCCGTTGCTCAGCTTGACCCGACACCCGCCGCACATGCCCGTGCCATCGACCATCACCGGATTCAGGCTGACCATGGTCTTGATGCTGTAGGGGCGGGTGGTGTTGGCACAAGCCTTCATCATCACCGGTGGCCCGATGGCGACGACTTCCTGGATATCCGGGTGTTTAGCGATGGCCATCTCCAGTCCGTCGGTGACCAGCCCCTTAATTCCTGCAGAACCGTCATCGGTACAAATGATGAACTCGTCGCAGTACTCACGGAACTTGTCCTCCCAGAACACCAGTTCACGGTTGCGAAATCCAACCACACCGATGACGTAGGCGCCGGCTTCCTTGAAAGCCCGGGCCTGCGGAAATACCGGGGCGACGCCCAGTCCTCCGCCTATGCAAACGACCTTGCCGGGGTTGCTGATCTGACTGGGTTGGCCCATGGGCCCGGTCACGCTGATCAGGTGGGTACCTTCCTGGCAGTCCCGCTGCATTTCAATCGTGGTTTTGCCTACCGCCTGGATCACCAGGGTAACGGTTCCTTTTTCACGGTCGAAATCGGCGATGGTGAGCGGAATGCGTTCGCCATCCTCGTGTGACATGACGATCACGAATTGGCCGGGGCGGGCGGCCCTGGCCATCATCGGGTGGTCGATCTCCAGCAGGTAGGTGACGTCAGAAAAATCTTCACGCCTGACGATTTCGATACCCGAAGACCGGTACCCTTCAGCCGGTTGGCGAATGGAATGAGTTTTGTTACTGGCCCGATCGTGCATGGTGATTCAACTCCAGTGGCTACGGACGTACTTATTACGGACGTACTTATTGATGAATGGTAGGGCATCAATTGCTGGCGCCAGTTGATTCTGGTCAAGATATCCGTGCACCGGACATCGGCTTATACTCCGCCTATGCTTGAGCAACTCCTGGCGATCATCGCCCCCATCCTGATCTGTGCCGGCCTGGGTTACGCCTGGGCCCGAAAAGGTATTGACTACCCGGTAGAATTTGTCACCCGGGCTGTTATGAATATCGGCGCCCCCTGTCTGATCCTTGCCTCTTTCAACGAGTCGGAAATTGACGTCGGGTTATTGGGGGAGATCACAGCAGCTACGTTGTCAATGATGTTGCTGATGCTGTTGGCCAGTGGGGCCATGATTCGTCTGTTGCGCCTCAAGACAAGCACTTTCCTCCCCTCACTGCTGTTTCCCAATGTCGGCAACATGGGCCTGCCGCTCTGTCTTTTCGCATTCGGTGAGACGGGGCTGGCGCTGGGCCTGGCGGTTTTTCTTGTGGTTTTCACGCTGCAGATGTCGTTTGGTATCCTGTTGGTTGCAGGGCGCGGGAAATTCCGCGAATTATTGAAGCAACCTGTGCTGTGGGCCACGGCGATTGCCGTTGCGATGGTGTTGGGTGACTGGTCGTTGCCTGAATGGCTGGCTAATACCGCCGGCCTGCTGGGAGACATCACCATCCCGTTGATGCTCATGACACTGGGCGTTTCCCTGGCGGACCTGAAAGTCGGGAACTGGCGCCACAGCCTGTGGTTCAGTGTGGCCCGTGTGCTGGGTGGTTTTGGTATTGCTGTGCTGGTGGCTAAACTATTCGGACTTGAAGGGGTAGAGCGGGGAGTCCTGATTCTGCAGGCCTCGATGCCGGTTGCCGTGTTTAATTATCTGCTGGCGGTACGCTACGGCCGCGAGCCAGGCGAGGTTGCAGGTATGGTGGTTATGTCCACCTTGCTATCGTTCTTACTGTTACCACTGATCGTTGCTTACGTGTTGTTGTGAGGGAAGCTGTGCCCGGATCAAACTGTAATAACTGCTCGGAGAGTATGCCGTCCGGAGCGAGATTTTGCCCCGCATGTGGTCAGTCCGTGAAGGAGGTGTCCAGGCCATGGACAGAGTTCGCGCGGGAGACACTGGCTGAATTGGCGGACTTCGATGGACGCATGCTGGTTTCGATGCGCCTGTTACTCGCGCGGCCGGGTTTCCTGACTATGGAATATGTAGCAGGGCGCCGGGTCAGTTACACCTCGCCCCTGCGGCTTTACCTGGTCATTAGCCTTGTGTTTTTCCTGGTGCTTCCTCTGTTCCTGCCTGCGATTTCAAGTACGAACCCGGAACATAAGCTCTCTGTCGACATCTATTCGAAAAGCATGTTTGTGTTGCTTCCTGCATTTGCATTGCTGCTGAAACTGTTCTACCGGCGGGTCTTTTTTGTCAATCACCTGGTGTTTTCGGTTCATCTTTTCAGCGTCATGTTCATCGTATTCGGACTACTCCTGGCGACCGAGTCACTCGCCGACCGCTTTATCCTGGTGGCGCTGGTACAAGCGGTATTTACACTCTACGTAGCAGCGTATTTCGTTGGTGCACTGCATAACGTGTACCAGGAAAGCTGGCCACGAACGATCCTGAAATTTGTAACACTACTTATTTTGTTCCTGATGATGGTGGCAATTACCATAGAATTCACCAGCCACCTGTAGTTGCTCGATACGATTGATTAAAGGAGTTGTCTAGTCGTGAATCTGAAAAACCTGCTTTTTGCTGCGTTTGTACTGCTGGCGTTCACCGGTAGTGTCTTTGCACAGTCCCAGCGCACCGATATCCACGTGACCGCTAATGACGTTCAACCGTTGTTACCCGGAATGATGGCGCCGGCTTTCGATGTGTTGGATGCGCAGGGGCAGGGGGTTCATTTCGATCCTGAAAACATGCCTAAACCCCTGGTTCTCAGTTTTTTCCGCGGTGGTTGGTGCCCCTATTGCAACCTGCACCTGGCTGAGATGCGAAAAGCAGAAAATGAGCTCAGGGACATGGGTTTCGACATTTGGTTTATCAGTATCGACCGGCCTGAACTGCTCTACGAAAGCCTTGAGCAACCTGATATCGGATATACCGTACTGTCAGATTCCAAGCTGGATGCGACTCGCAAATTCGGCCTGGCATTCAAGGTGGATGACGCGACCGTGGAGCGTTACAAGACGTGGGATATAGATCTTGAGGGCTCTTCGGGTGAAGGACATCACGTATTGCCGGCACCTGCTACATTTATCATTGCACAAGGTGGCGTTATCCGTTTTCAGTACACTAACCCCGACTATTCCGTGCGCCTGCACCCGGATGTGCTGCTGGCGGCTGCCCGGGCGTATGACGACGAGGTCGATGAGCGATTGCGTCGGCAGTACAAGGCAAAAAAAGCAGCGAAGGAATCAGCTGGCGGTTGAAGTGCAGCTGAGCCAGTCCTCGGCATTCTATGTGACGGCCGGCATTTACTTATTTGGACTCGCGTTTTTCTTGTTATTTGGCTTCGGGAAGAAGATTATTTAGCCGAATAAAATTGCAGAGGGCTCGGCAGGTGCAAACAGCAGATATCATTATAATAGGCGGTGGAATTGCTGGTATTTCAGCAGCCGCGGAATTGGCAGCGGATGCCAGTGTTGTGGTCCTGGAGGCGGAGCCGCAGGCGGGTTATCACTCGACCGGCCGGTCCGCCGCATTTTTTGCTGCTGCTTATGGCAAAAAGATCATTCGTGACATAACAGCGTGTTGCGAAGGATTTATGCGCAACCCGCCGGAAGGGTTCACCGAGGTCGAAATTTTTCAGCCGCGCGATGTGCTGTTTTTCGGCCGGGAAGACCAGGCCGAAACGCTTAAGGCGATGCAGGAAGACAACCCCGGTCTGACCTTTCTGGATGCCCCTGCCGTTCGCGAACGGGTACCCGTGTTCTCTCCGGACTACTTGTATGGCGCGTTGATGGATGGGAATGGCGGTGACCTCGATGTGGATGCGCTGTTGCAAGGTTATTTGCGCTTGTTCCGTCACCGTGGCGGGCAGTTGTTCGCCGGTCATCGTGTAGAAAGCATGGCGCGCAGTGGTGGCTCGTGGAGTGTCAGTGCCGGTGCCCAGACTTTTGAAGCTCCAGTGGTGATCAATGCGGCCGGTGCCTGGGCGAACCACGTTGGAACCCTGGCCGGCCTGGAGTCACTAAAAATTCAGCCGATGCGGCGCACGGCCCTGACGATCGACCCTCCGGGTGGTGTGGATGCGCGGGACTGGCCGGAGATGATCGATGCCGATGAGGATTTTTATTTCAAACCCGACGCAGGGCAGATCATGATATCTCTTGCGGATGAAACACCCACCGAGCCTTGTGACGCGCAACCGGAAGAGATTGACGTGGCAACCGCCGTTTATCGGTTTGAGCAGGCCACGGGCCTGGATATCCGTCGCATCAATCACAGTTGGGCGGGCTTGCGAACGTTTGCACCGGACCGGGTGTTTGTGGCCGGTTTCGACCCGCGTAGCGAAGGCTTCTTCTGGCTGGCGGGGCAGGGTGGTTACGGCATTCAGAGTTCGCCCGCGATGGCCAGGTTGACCCGTTTACTGATAACAGGCACCGAGCCGGAAGCGGAGTTCTTGCCTGTCAAAGCATATATCGATGAAGTGTCACCGAACCGTTTGATACAGGCCCCAGGACAATAAACATATGATGAAAAATCTGATCTCCAAACTGGTAGATGTCCGGGACGACGATGAACTCAAGGGTTTGTTATGGGCTACGACTTACGGCTTTTTTATCATGTTTTCGTACTACATCCTGCGGGCCGTGCGGGATGAGATCTCGTCGGCTGATCGCGGTAATCTCCAGATTCTCTGGACCGCAGTATTTTTTGTCATGCTGGTGGCCGTGCCGCTGTACTCCTGGGCCGCATCGCGCTGGTCCCGTGGGTTTTTTGTGCCGCTGGCCAACCGCTTTTTCATTGCCTGCCTGGTCGGCTTCTGGATATGCCTGGCGTTACTTCCCGAAGCGGCAAGACCCTGGATCGACCGCGTATTTTACGTGTGGACCAGTGTATTTGCTCTGTTCGTGGTCACCGTGTTCTGGGGTTTCATGGCGGACTGTTTCAGCAGCGCTCAGGCCCGGCGTTTGTTTGCGTTCATCGCTGTTGGCAGTTCTGTTGGTGGCATGCTGGGCTCGTCGGTGACTGCGTTGCTGGCTGAAGTTCTGCCGTCGTTTTCTCTGTTACTGATGGCCTGCGTACCACTGGAGTTAGCCTCGTGGTGTGCAAAGGTGCTGGACCGGAGGTTCGCCACCGGCAATGTTCGGGTTAAGGGCGAAGCCGGCCGCGCCATCGGCGGAAACGCCTGGAGCGGGATGAAAGCGGTAATCTCCTCTCCCTACCTGATGGGGATAGCAGCCTTCATAGCGCTGATGACCTTCGTTTCCACGATGCTCTATTTTCAACAGGCAAACCTGATTGCCGATGCATTCAGTGACCGTGGAGAGCGTACGGCATTTTTTGCCAAGATCGATCTTGCGGTCAATGTCCTGACAGTCATCTTCCAGGTCTATCTCACGGCCCGTATTGTCAAATGGCTGGGAGTCGGCTTGACCCTGGCGATTGTCCCGGTCGTCACCATGGCCGGCTTCGTCGCGCTGGGTCTGTACCCAACACTCGCCATTCTGGTGGTGGTGCAGGTAATTTATCGTGCAGGCCGTTACGGTTTGACCAAGCCGGCACGCGAGATGCTCTGGACCGTGCTCGATAGGGAAGATAAATACAAGGCCAAGCCGTTCCTCGACGCTGCGGTATACCGGGGCGGCGATCTGGCCAGTGGATGGATCTATACAGGCCTGGCGGCAATCGGACTTTCGATCGGCGCGATTGCGCTGGTCGCAGCCCCGGTTGCAGGCATGTGGGCTATTCTTGGGTGGAAATTGGGCCGGCGGGAAGAGCTGCTGGCCAGAGAACAAGGAGATGTAGAATGAAATTGTCGCGAAGAAATTTGCTCAAACTGGGCGCCGGTGCGGGTGTTGCTTCACTAACAACCGGATGGGGGCCGCTGATGGCGGGGACCAGCCCTGTGATTAAAACCGTTATCCCTTCCAGCGGGCAAGCAGTGCCTTGCGTTGGAATCGGTACGGTCAAGTTCAGGGGCGATCCGGCATCTGCTGAAATGGAACCGTTCCGGCAAACCCTGAAGACATTTCACGAGTTAGGCGGGCGCCTGATAGACACCTCTCCGAACTACGGAAATTCCGAAGACGTGTTGGGTGAGTTGCTCCCCGGACTGGGTCTGCGTAGTGACGTCTTTATGGCCACCAAGGTGGACCGCGAAGACCCGGCGGAAGGCATCGAACGGATGGAGGGTTCGTTCCGCCGGCTGGGCGAGGACATCGACCTGATGCAGGTTCATAACCTGCGTGGCACGGATGAGGAACTCGAAACGATGATGGCCTGGAAAGAGCAGGGACGTTTCCGCTACATCGGCATCACGACCCACCGCGACAGCCAGCATGCGGATATGGAGAAGTTCATGCATAAGTATCCGCTGGACTTTATCCAGGTCAATTATTCGCTGTCCGACCGCGCTTCTGCCGACCGGGTCCTGCCGCTGGCGCAGGATCGTGGGATTGCGGTTTTAGTCAACCGCCCTTTTGGAAACGGAAAGTTGTTTACCGCGGTAAAAGGGCAGGAGTTACCTGACTGGGCGGCCGATATTGACGCGCAAAGCTGGGGCCAGGTGTTCCTGAAGTACATCATTGCTCACCCGGCCGCCACGATTCCGATACCGGGAACCAGCAAACCACACCACGCGGCTGATAACCTGGGCGCAATGCACGGGCGCTTACCGGATGCCGCTCTGCGGCGGGAAATGGAAATCTACCTGGAATCCTTATTATGAATATGAAAGTTCGAGATACATTTTGTACATTGGCGTCCTTGTTATTGCTGGTTCTGCCCCTTGCGCTGCCGGCGGACACACTGGCCGAGGAAAAGGAACTGCTGAGGGCATCGGCAGTTCAGTCCATGATTGAGGACCTTGGGATTCGTGAGTCTGCGATTCCATCCAGTGAACTGGAGGGTTGGACCAAGCCAGGCAAGGTGTTGATTCGATTGTTTGATCCGGAGCACCTGCCTGCGCTGCAGTCTGTGGTTCCGGGCGTGGAGTTGGTGTCGGTTACGACGCCGGAAGAAGCAGTGGCGGCAGCGGACGGCGCACAGGCCGTGATTGGTTTTTGCACTCAGGACATCCTCGCAGCCGGGCCGCAATTGCACTGGGTGCAGGTTTACGCCGCCGGGGTGGAACGTTGCGTGGCCAATCCGGGGATGCACGATGGGGAAAAATTGCTCACCAACGGACAACGTATCGGTTCACCTGCACTGGCTGAACATGCGATTGCGATGATGATGGAGTTGGTGCGCGGGCTCGATGTTTACCATACCAACCAGTTGCAGGGCTTATGGCAAAGAAACGCCGACCTGGGCAGCGGCGAATTCATGGAACTGGAGGGCAGAACCGTCCTGGTGGTAGGCCTTGGCGGCATCGGAACACAAACGGCAAAACGTGCGCATGCACTGGGGATGCGGGTGATTGCAACCCGGGGTAGTCGCCGTGAAGGGCCGGAGTACATCGAGTATGTAGGTCTGGCTGATGAGCTTCTGGACCTGGTTCCGCAAGCGGACGTTGTTATCAACACGGCGCCTTTGACGGAGCAGACCCGCGGAATGTTCAACGCGGAAGTGTTTGCAGCAATGAAGCCTACGGCCTATTTCGTGTCCGTCGGGCGTGGCGCCAGTACCGTTACCGATGATCTGATCGCGGCGTTGGGGGATGGTGAAATTGCCGGTGCCGGGCTGGACGTCACGGATCCTGAACCCCTGCCGGAAGGACATCCTCTGTGGACCACACCCCGGGTGATTATCAGCCCGCACACGGCAGGCCGGTCGGACAAAAGCCGGGCCAGGCTTTTCCTGCTGGTTCAGGAGAATCTGAGGCGATATATTGCCGGCGAGCCTTTGCTTTCAGTTGTGGATATTGACAGGGGGTACTAACCGGAACCCTCTTTATGGCATGAAAATAAGTGCGGGTTGTTCAAGTTGGTCTTTGAGTGCCTGGACCATGGCGGCCGCATCATAGCCGTCCACAAAACGATGATCAAAAGACGAAGACAGGTTCATCATCCGGCGGACGACGATCTGCCCATTGATCACCATTGGGCGATCCACGGCCTTGTTCACTCCGACAATGCCAACCTCAGGTTGGTTAATGACGGGGGTGCTGGCAATGCCGCCCATTTTTCCCAGGCTGGTGATGGTGATGGTGGAACCAGTCAGTTCGCCACGTGTGGCCGTGTTGTCGCGGGCTGCGCTGGAGACACGTTTGATCTCATTGGCGAGACCTTCCAGATCCAGTGCTTCGCTGTGTTTGACCACCGGAACCTTCAACCCATCGCGGGTCTGTGTGGCAATCCCCAGATGAACGGCAGCGTGACGGATGATCACGTTGCGCTCCTTGTCATATAGTGCGTTGCATTGAGGGAACTCCCGCAAGACGCGCACCATCGCGAGACCAAGGAACGCCAGCGGGGTCAACCTGGATTCGCCAGGCTGTTTTTGGGAGTTCAGGTGTTCCCGTAGTGATTCCAGTGCCGTAACGTCGACTTCCTCAACGTAGGTGAAATGAGGGATCTCGCTGGCAGCTTGCGCCATGCGCTCGGCAATTTTCCGGCGCAGGCCGATTACCTTGATTTCGGTGATGTCTGTTTGTGGCTGCAGCGTGTGTTGTGGCTGCGCGGTGGCAGTCGTTTGGCCACCGCCGACAAATGCATCGAAATCTTTTTTCAGAATTCGCCCGCGCGGACCGCTTCCCGATACGCCAGACAGATCAACACCCGCCGCTCTGGCAAGCGCGCGGACACTTGGAGATGTCATTACTTTGCCGCCGGGAGCCCTGGCTGCGGCCTCACTGGCCACAGCGGTGGTCGCGACCGTTTCTGTCGCTTGTTCTGCAACCTCAGGCAGCGGGTCTCCCGCCACTTTCTCTATAGCTTCACCCGAGGTCTCAAATATGATCAGTGCAGATCCCACCGAGACCGTGTCGCCTTCTTCACCGGCAACCGATATCACGGTTCCGCCAACGGGCGCGGTGAGTTCAACGGCAGCCTTGTCCGTTAACATGGCGCATATCGGATCTTCCTCGTTCACTACGTCACCGACTTTGACCATCCATTCGGCGATTTCCGCCTCAACGGTGCCTTCGCCCAGGTCGGGCAATTTGAAAGTGAACTCGCTCATGCGACCTCCATCAGGTTTCGGATTCCCTCGACCAGGCGTTTCTGCACGGGGAAATATTCCCACTCAAATGCATGGGGGTAGGGGGTGTCCCATCCGGTTACCCTGGAAATCGGGGCCTCCAGGTGCCAGAAACACTCTTTTTGAATGGTGGCCACCAGTTCGGCGCCGTAACCGCAGAAGCGGGTGGCCTCGTGTGCAACCATTGCGCGACCGGTCTTGTTAACCGATTCGCGCAGGGTATCGACGTCCAGTGGCATCAGCGTGCGCACATCGATAATCTCGGCATTCACACCGGCAGCTTTCGCAGCAGCCTGGGCCACGTGGACGATGGTGCCATAGGTGATGATCGTCAAATCCTCGCCTTCTTCGACCACTTCCGCCTTACCAAGTGGAACTGTGTAATAGCCATCAGGAACCTCGCCCTTGGGGTGAGATGCCCATGAAACGGATGGTTTGTGCGGGTCGCCATCGAAGGGGCCGTTATAAATGCGTTTGGGTTCAAAGAAGACCACCGGGTCATCGGATTCGATGGCGGCGATCAGCAGGCCCTTGGCGTCATAGGGGTTGGAGACCATGACGGTCTTGACCCCGGATAAGTGGGTGAAGATACCTTCCGGGCTCTGTGAGTGGGTCTGCCCACCGCGGATGCCACCACCGCAGGGCGTGCGGATGGTCATCGGTGCGAAGAAGTCTCCCGAACTGCGGTATCGCAAGCGGGAAAGCTCGCTGACGATCTGGTCAAATCCGGGGTAAATGTAGTCTGCAAATTGAATTTCCACCACGGGCCGGAGTCCGTTAATGCCCATTCCAATCGCGGTCCCTACAATACCGCCCTCGGCGATCGGCGCATCGATCACGCGATGCGTACCATATTTTTCCTGCAGGCCTTCGGTGCAGCGAAAGACTCCACCGAAATAACCGATGTCCTGCCCGAACACGATCACGCTGCTGTCTTTCTCCAGCATGACGTCATGGGCGGAGCGTATGGCCTGGATCATGTTCATCTGGCTCATGTCTTTTCCCCCCGGATTCTGAGAAGTTTGTCCCGTTGCTTCTTGAGGTGTTCGGGCATTTCCGCGAATACATCCTCAAACATCAGCTTGACGTCCAGGAACGGAGGTTCGGTCATCGTTCCATACGATTCGGCTTCCTTCCAGGCGGCCAGGACGGTTTCCTTCAGTTCCTGTTCTGTCTCGGAGTGTTGCTCTTCCGACCAACAGCCTATCTTGATGAGGTGCTGTTTCAGGCGCTCAACCGGATCACCGAGTGGAAAGGCCTTCCATTCGTCTTTCGGGCGGTAACGTGTAGGGTCATCGCTGGTTGAATGGGCGCCGCCACGGTAAGTGACCAATTCGATCAGGGTTGGACCGCCGCCACTGCGGGCGCGGTCAGCTGCCCAACGGGTGACTGCATAAATGGCCAGCAGATCATTTCCATCGACGCGGATGCCGGGAATACCCAGGCCGAGCCCGCGTGCTGCGAAAGATTTCTTCTGGCCGCCGGCAACACCCTGGAAGCTGGAAATGGCCCACTGATTGTTGGTTACGTTAAGGACAACCGGAGCGTTATAGACGGCGGCGAAGGTCAGGGCGTAGTGGAAATCGGCCTCTGCAGTGCTGCCGTCGCCTACCCAGGAGGCAGCAATGTCGTTTTCGCCTTTAATGGATGCGCCCATTGCCCAACCCACGGCCTGCGGATATTGCGTTGCCAGGTTGCCGGAGATGGTGAACATGTTGTTTTTCTTATTCTGATAAAACACCGGCATCTGGCGGCCTTTACAAAAGTCGCGACTGTTGGACAGGCAATGGCTGATCATATTGACCAGTCCGGTTTCGCGCATGATGTAGAGCCCCTGGTTGCGGTAGGCGGGAAACAGCATATCGCCGGGCTCAAATGCCATTCCCTGGCCGATGGATACGGCTTCTTCTCCCAGGGCCTGCATGTAAAAACTGATTTTCCCCTGACGCTGTGCGCGCTGCATCCGGTCATCGTACGCGCGTGTGAGCATCATCAGTCGCAGCGCTTCTATCAGTGCTTCCGCATCCAGTTCCGGATTCCACGGCCCCCGGGCGACATGGTCTTCGTCCAGCACACGGACCAGCTCCACGGCGAGGTTTTCGATATCGGCCGGATCGGCATCGATCGGCGGGCGGTCAACAGCCCCTGCTTCAGACAAAGCCAGGTAACTGAAATCCGGCGTATCTCCGGGGCGGGCGGAAGGTTGCGGGGTATGAAATTTTGGGTTTTTAGTCATCCCAACAGAATAGCTCAATTTGACAGAAATGTGATTGCAAAATGACTAAGCGAGCGATATCGCAGAGAATGTATAATGCATAAAAACATCGATAATTGGATAAAACATGTCAAATATAGAGCTTGACCGGATAGATAAAGAGATAATTCAACTTTTACAGGTTGATGCCGAGCTTTCAGCTGCGGCAGTTGGTGAGAAGATTGGCCTCTCACAGTCACCTTGCTGGCGGCGTATTCAAAGGCTCAAGGATGAGGGCTTGATCCTGGGCCAGGTCATGCGTTTCGACCGTAAAAAGCTGGGTTTTGACGTCATGGTTTTTGCCCAGGTCAAACTGACTGCGCACGGCCGCAGTAAGGTGCCGGAGTTTGCTGAAACCATCCGCCAGTTCCCGGAGGTCCAGGAATGCCATCTGGTGCTGGGGAATATCGACTTCCTGTTGCGGATCGTGGCCCGGGATATCGAGGAGTATGAGCGGTTCTTTTTTGAGAAGCTTTCGCACCTGGCTGAGATCCAGGAAGTACACTCCAATATTGTGTTGTCAGAGATCAAGTACACGTCGCAGCTGCCGATTTAAGATCAAGGGTATGTAAAAGGGTGCTCTATGCTTGTTTTGTGCCCTGAAAGATCACATTTGTTAGCTACGAGCTACCCCGACCCGGAGACCCCACCATGAGTGACTATAGCTATCCCTACAAGGATGCAGAATTTATCATCAATGATGTCATCAATTTTGATCAATTCTGCGAGGAATTCGGACTGGATGAGATCAACGGCGAGTTGGTTACCGCCATCCTGGAAGAGGCTAACCGTCTGGGGTCGGAAGTCATCGCTCCCCTCAATGCAGTGGGTGACCAGCAGGGCGCAACCTTTGATGAAATTGGCGTTCGGGAAACCCCGGGCTTCAAGGAAGCTTATCTGCAATATGTAGAAGGTGGATGGGCCGGGCTCGGTTTTCCGGAAGAGTTTGGCGGTCAGGGCATGCCTAAGATTTTGTCCACGGCCGTAACCGAAGTCTGGCAGTCATCCAATCTCGGTTTCTCCCTGTGCTCGTTGTTGACCCATGGCGCTGTTGAAGCCCTGTTAGTGCATGGTTCCGAGGAGCTGAAAGAATTGTATCTGGCCAGGATGGTCAGTGGTGAGTGGACCGGCACCATGAACCTGACCGAACCCCAGGCTGGCTCTGATCTGGCTGCGGTAAGTTCGCGTGCGGAACCCGCAGGTGATCATTACCTGATTACCGGACAGAAAATATTTATCACCTGGGGTGACCACCAGATGACGGATAACGTAATCCACCTGGTGCTCGCACGGTTGCCGGACGCACCCCCCGGGGTCAAGGGCATTTCTTTGTTTCTGGTGCCGAAATTTCTGCTGGATGAGAACGGCGAACCGGGTGAGCGTAACGATGCATATGCGATTTCCCTGGAACACAAACTGGGTATACATGGCAGCCCAACCTGCATGATGTCTTTTGGTGACAACGGCGGGGCGGTCGGATACCTGGTCGGTCAACCACACTGTGGCCTGATGGCTATGTTCACGATGATGAATGATGCCCGGCAGGGCGTTGGCCTGCAGGGGCTTTCCGTTTCTGAACGTTCTTATCAGCAGGCGCTGGGATGGGCGAAAGAGCGTCTGCAGGGCACTCGCAGCGATGGCACCCGTTATCCGATCATCGACTTTCCCGACGTGCGTAGAATGTTGTTACTCATGAAGTCCGGAACTGAAGCGATGCGGGGGTTGGCTTACGTCTCGGCCGCTGAGGTTGACCGGGCCCGGCTTGCGAAAGACCCGGAAGCCGGAGCAATACATATGGCCCGGGTTGAGTTGTACACGCCAATCGTGAAGGGCTGGCTGACTGAAATGTCACAGGAGCTGACCTCGCTGGGTATCCAGGTTCACGGTGGCATGGGCTATATTGAGGAAACCGGAAGTGCACAGCACTATCGGGATGCCCGGATCACCACTATTTATGAAGGCACCACGGCCATCCAGGCCAACGACCTGGTTGGCAGAAAGACACTTTCCAACAATGGTGAGGTTCTTGCCAGTCTGTTGGCTGATATCGGGGAAACGGCCGCTCAGTTACTGCAGAATGACGAACTGGCACCGCTGGGAACAGCGCTGCAGGAGGCTTGTGCGGCGGGTGATGAGTCCCGTCAGTGGCTGCTGGACCATGCAGCTGAGAATCGTAACGTGGCAGGAGCCGCAGGCGTCAATTACCTGATGTTACTGGGCTATCTGTGTGGTGGCTGGGTGATGGGGCAGTCGGCACTGAAAGCTTCAGAGTTGCTTGTAGCAGGCAAGGGCGACACTTCATTCCTGCAGACCAAACTGGTGACCGCCCGGTTCTATAGTGAACACTTGTTGCCTCGTGTCGGCGCTTGCCTGGCTGCCGTCAAGGCGGGTAGTGAAAGCATCATGGCACTCAGCGCCGAGCAGTTCTGAGGTTAACCCTTACAGGACCCGTTCTCGTGTTTCTTGTAGACAGTGGCCATTCCGCCAGTTCCCGCTGATCTTCATGTGGCGCTTCCAAAAAATTTCGCATCATTTTATCAGTATGACGCTGATTGTATAGAACCCGTTTATGGCCCCGTCAGAACATAAAAATACACGGCCACGAAATGGCAAATACTACCGCCCAATACAAACAGGTGAAAAATCGCGTGATTGAGCGGAATTTTCTTGATGCTGTAAATGATCGCGCCAATGGTATAAGACAATCCACCCGCAACCAGCCAGTACACGCCAGCGGGTTCAATTCGAGCTACCAGGGGCTCATAGACAAAGATAATGATCCAGCCCATGAATATGTACATCATGGTTGATAACACGTCGAACCTGCCGGTAAAAAACAGCTTGAGGGCTACGCCGAAGGCAGCCATTCCCCAGGCGGCGGCAAACATGATCCAGCCAATTTTGCCGTTCAATGTAACCAGCGTGAACGGGGTGTATGTGCCGGCGATCAGGATATATATGGTCGCGTGGTCCATGATCCGCAATCGGGCCCTCAAATCTGCTTTGGTTGCACTGTGATAGGCCGTAGAGGCGCCGTACAGGGCGATCAGGCTGGCGCCAAAAACGGCGGCGCTTATGACCTGCATGGCATCACCGTATTGGCCGGCGCGCAGGACCAGCATGACCACGGCCACGATGCTCAGAAACAGGCCTGCAGCGTGGGAGAGTATGTTTATTCTTTCTTCCAGCGGTGAATAGAACTTGATTTTCGACGTGTCACTCATTGCGCTAATTGATTCTCCGGACACGGAATGTCCGACCTTTTATTTTTCCGTCCGTCAGTTTTCGCAGCGCCGGCCTGGCGGCATCCCGTATGACCGCGACATAGGCGAAGTTGTCAAAAATATGGATTTTTCCAACCTGTTTCCCGGCAATACCGTCTTTGCCGGTGAGTGCACCCAGCAGATCCCCGGGGCGGACCTTTTGCTTCTTGCCGCCATCGATCTGCAGGGTAGCCATCGGAGCTTTGAATCCCGGTTTTTCCAGCAGGCTATAAGGAGGGAGGCTTTCCGGTTCGATTTTCTTTTCCAGGTATTCTTCCAGCCGCTCAACCTTGTACTGTTCCTTGGCGCTGTAAAGTGTGCAGGCGATACCCTTGCTGCCAGCCCGGCCGGTCCGCCCGATCCGATGGACGTGGACCTCCACGTCCCTGGCCAGCTGATAGTTGATGACGGCGTCCAGTGCATCGATATCCAGGCCACGAGCCGCCACGTCGGTGGCTACCAAAACAGAAACACTCTTGTTGGCAAATCGCACCAGGGTCTGGTCGCGCTGGCGTTGTTCCAGATCTCCATGCAGTGCCAGAGCGCTGAATCCGTCGCTGCGCAATTCATCGGCTACCTCTTCGGTTTCACGCCGGGTATTGCAAAAGACCAGGGTTGAGCCGGGGCGGTACTTCAACAAGAGCAGGCGTAATGCGGTTAAGCGGTGCTTGTTCAGATCAAACTGGAAAAAGTGCTGCCGGATACTGCTGTTGTCATGGGTTTCAGCCACCTGCACCAGTACCGGGTTTTGCATCACGCGTGTGGCCATGGACTGGATCTGGTCCGGGTAAGTGGCACTGAATAACATGGTCTGGCGTTGGCGCGGTATATGACTGACGATGGCATCAAGAGATTCCTGGAAACCCATATCGAGCATGCGGTCTGCCTCGTCCAGGACCAACGTACTTACGTCGCCCAGGTTCAGAGTGTTCTTGCGCAAGTGTTCCTCAATCCGTCCGGGGGTGCCCACGATGATGTGGGCGCCGTGCTCAAGCGACCCAATCTGAGGCCCCAGCGGCATGCCGCCACACAGGGTCAGGATCTTGATGTTGTGGATGGCGCGGGCCAGCCTGCGGAGCTCCTTGGCGACCTGGTCGGCCAGCTCACGGGTGGGGCAGAGCACCAGCGCCTGAATACGAAACCGTTTGACGTCGAGTTTGTTCAGCAAGCCAAGTCCGAATGCTGCCGTCTTGCCCGAGCCGGTTTTGGCCTGGGCAATGACATCTTTACCGCCAAGAACATGTGGCAGGCTTTTCTCCTGTATGGGCGTCATCGACTTGTAGCCGAGGGAGTCGAGATTTGAAAGCAGCTCAGGGTGCATTTCGAGTACTGAAAAATTGGTCTGGCTCATTAGGGTAGTCCTTGACGTTGGCTGCCGCAGCCCATGGAGAGGTTGAGGTTTACAGTCAGGGATTTTCCCACGATTGAGCTTCAATCGGGAGAAAAATCACAAATATCGGAAAACGATAATTGTAGGTATCATAGACCCGATGTTAGTCCGAATCTTACTCTTGCTTGTTTTCAGCCCTCTGTTACTGCCTCATTCCGTCAATGCCCAGCAGTCACCGCCGGGTGTGCTCGTCAGTGAAGCCAGGGTGGTGCCTTTCCCACTGTCATCGGAGGCATTGGGTAATGCCCGCGCCAATGAGGCCGTCGACATCCGCCCGGAAATCACCGCGGCGATCACGGGAATCTATTTTGAAGAAGGTCAGTGGGTTGAAAAAGGCGATGTACTGGTAGTTCTCGAGAATTCACGGCCGCTGGCTGACCTGGCTGCGGCCAAGGCCGCGCTGGTTGATTCCGAGAGCCAGTGGAGAAGGTCGAGTGAGCTGTTTAAGACCCAGGTGGTTTCAGCATCACAGCTGGAACAGCTGGAAGCCAGGCGGGATGCAGACCTGGCAGCGGTTAATGCCGCAGAATCGCGCCTGAACCAGACGGTGCTCAGGGCGCCGTTTGCCGGACAACTGGGTCTGCGGCGCGTCAGTATGGGCAGTATCGCCAGTCCCGTCACGGTCATTACGACGCTGGATGACACGACCCAGATTAAGCTCGATTTCGATGTGCCCGAGGTGTTCATGGCGCGACTCGAAAAGGGGCTGGTGGTGACGGCAAGGAGTGCAGCCTGGCCGGAGATCGAATTCAGTGGAAAAGTGATCTCAATCGATACGCGGGTTGATCCGATCAGTCGGACCATTACTGTGCGTGCCCTGCTGCCGAATGAATCTACGCATTTGCGCCCGGGAATGTTTCTGACCGTCTCCCTGCTAAAGGAAGATGTACGCTCGCTGATGATCCCGGAAGAAGCGCTGGTGCCCGAGAGGAGCAAGCAATTCGTTTTCGTGGTTGATGACCAGGGTATCGCCGAGCGTCTTGAGGTGCGAACGGGACGACGCAGGCCGGGCGAAGTCGAAATTCTGGAAGGCCTGCAGCCTGGCGACCTCGTTATTACGGAGGGCACGCAGAAGGCACGGCCGGGTCAGCCGGTGACTGTTCTGCAGTAGCTATGTTCCTTTCCGATCAATCCGTACGCCGGCCTGTATTTGCCACTGTGATCTCAGCGCTGTTGGTCATTCTTGGCCTGGCCGCATTAGCTCAATTGCCGGTTCGCCAGTATCCCGATGTTGATGTGCCGGTGGTATCTATCGAGACCAGTTATCGCGGCGCTTCCGCCGAAGTGGTTGAGACCAAGGTCACGCAGGTGGTCGAAGACGTTATTTCCGGAATTGAAGGGGTCGTCAAGCTGACCTCAACCAGCCGGGATGAGCGCTCCGATATCCGCGTTGAATTCAGTCTTGAGCGGGACATCGATGCTGCGGCAAATGACATCAGGGACCGGGTTTCCCGCGTGGTGGACCAGTTGCCCACAGAGGCCGACCCGCCTGAAATTGCCAAAGTGGATGCAACACGCCAGGCCGTGATGTACCTCAACCTTATGTCGGAACAGCATTCCGGTCTGGAGCTGACCGACTACGCCGACCGCTACCTGATTGATCGTTTTTCCACCGTACCCGGTGTGGCACGGGTGCAGATTTCCGGTGCAAGACGCTACGCCATGCGCATTTGGTTGTCGCGCGAAGCGCTCGCAGCGCGCGGTCTGACTGTTACGGATGTCGAGGCCGCTTTACGGTCAGAAAACGTAGAGCTGCCAGCCGGACGTTTGGAATCCAGAACCCGTGAATTTACGTTGCGTACCGCGACGGGGTTTGTTGACGAAGAAGATTTTGCCAAGCTGGTTATAGGGCGCGGGCCGGAGGGCCAACCAGTGCGGCTCGGCGAAGTTGCGGAAGTTCGGATTGGCGCTGAAAATGAACGAAGTATCGCCCGCTCGAATGGCGCGGATGCCGTTTCTCTTGCCATTGAGCAACTCTCCAAGGCCAATAGCGTGGTCGTCTCCCGCGAAGTTCAAAAGGAGATCAAGGCATTGGCCAGTGAATTGCCTGAAGGCATGATGCTGGCGGTGAACTACGACCGGGCAGAGTTTATCGAAGCCTCTATGCACGAGGTGTACAAGGCGCTGTTTATTGCTATTAGCCTGGTGCTTATTGTTATTTACCTGTTTCTTGGATCATTTCGGGTTACGTTGATTCCCGCACTGGTCGTGCCTGTTTCCGTAGTTTCTACCTTTATCGTGATGGCAGCGCTGGGTTACACGATCAATATCCTGACCCTGCTGGGCCTGGTATTGGCTATCGGCCTTGTAGTCGATGACGCCATCGTTGTGCTGGAAAATATTTACCGGCGCATCGAGGATGGACAGCGACCGTTACTGGCAGCCCTGGAAGGGTCCAAAGAAATTGGTTTTGCCGTGGTCGCAACCACCATGGTGTTGATTGCAGTTTTCGTACCGCTTTCATTCATCGAAGGTGATATAGGGCGGTTATTTCGTGAGTTTGGGATTACGCTGGCTGCCGCTGTTCTGTTTTCCAGCCTGGTCGCGCTAACCTTGACGCCCATGCTCTGCTCAAAGATTCTGCACCGGCGAAGCCTTGGCTCGGGTCTTACCCGCCTGGTCGATAATACCTTCCGCAAGTTTGCCGAAGTCTATCGAAGAGCTTTGGAGAAAGTGGTTAATGCGCCCTGGATGGCAGTGATTGCGACCGTTGCGTTGTCCCTGCTCGCAGGCTGGTTGTTGCATATCCTGCCAACAGAATATGCCCCGTCAGAAGACCGCGGTGTATTTTTTATCATGCTGCGTGCCCCGGAAGGGGCCAGCCTGGAATACATGGACCGTTATGCGCGGGAGATGGACTCTATCCTGACCGAGCAATTGGGTAGCTCCGAGTCCGTACGACGCTTTATAACCCGGCTCCCCGGTAGTTGGGGTGGGGCAGAAGTGAACTCAGCCCGCTCCATCGTGTTGCTGGAAAACTGGGCGTTGCGGAGCGAAAGTGACAAGGAAGTAGGCGGCCGTGTGCGCGAGCAGTTGGCGGCTTTGCCAGGCGTCCGTTCGTTTGTTTTCTTCCCCAGTAGCCTGGGACTGGGTGGCAACAACTCCCCTGTGGAAATGGTGTTGGGCGGACCTGATTACGAACAGTTGCGGGACTGGCGCGACCAGATACTGCTTGCCCTTCAGGATGTGCCGGAATTGATCAATGCCGACAGTAATTACCAGGAACGCAAGCCGCAGATGAACATATCGGTTGACCGTGACCGTTCAGCAGCGCTGGGCGTGTCGTTGGCCGCGGTAGGCAGGACCCTGGAAACCATGCTCGGATCACGCAAGGTAACGACCTATATCGATCGGGGCAGGGAGTATAACGTCATCCTGATGGGTAAAGAGGCGGACCGGTCCAGTCCGGACGATCTTACTAACCTCTATGTGCGTTCCGGTCTGACGGGTAAGCTGGTGCCGCTCAGCAACCTGGTCCGGATTACCGAATCAGCCGGGCCTTCACAGTTGAACCGGCACGACCGAATGCGTTCGATTACGATCGATGCCAGCCTGGCCGACGGCGTCAGCCTGGGACAGGGTATTGAGGCGATGACACGGGTCGTCGAACAGACCCTCCCAAGCGCCGCACGTATCAGCTGGGATGGTGAGAGCAAGGAATACCTCGAGTCCGGCAGCTCCCTTTACCTCACTTTCGGTATGGCTCTACTGGTGGTTTTTCTGGTTCTGGCCGCCCAGTTCGAGAGTTTTGTAAATCCGCTGATTATCCTGGTGACAGTGCCGCTTGCCATGCTGGGAGCCTTGATCGGTTTGAACCTTTACGGTTCGTCGATCAATGTTTTCAGCCAGATCGGCGCCATTTTGCTGATCGGCCTGTCGGCTAAAAACGGTGTCCTGATTGTGGAGTTTGCCAATCAGTTACGTGACCGCGGACTTGATATCCGGGAAGCGGTGCTGGATGCGGCCACGGTGCGTTTCAGGCCCATTTTGATGACGAGCGCGGCGACCACTTTTGGCGCGCTGCCGTTGTTGTTGGGTACGGGTGCCGGCTGGGAGTCGCGACAACCGATTGGTATCGTCATCGTATTCGGGGTGGCGCTTTCGGCGCTGTTGACACTGTTTATCATTCCGGCACTTTATGCACTTTTTGCCCGCAACACTTCCTCGCCGCAGCGTGTATCCAGGCTGATCGATCAAATGCAAAAGCTGGTGCTCAGTGAATCGGAATCGGAATCGAAATCTGCTTCTGCAACGCCGCGCGAATGAAAGTTGTTATGATAATCCGGCAGGAAGAAACCAGGAGTATGCG
>RCNC010000186.1_pt1 | contig 36111 bp, 24 predicted proteins | sample 2041301 | NCBI WGS metagenome assembly RCNC01 (sample SAMN09708231, study PRJNA481090) | Marine sediment metagenome, whole genome shotgun sequencing project. | biome: marine sediment; feature: ocean; material: sediment; isolation source: Sewage treatment plant 13A marine sediment (STP13A) ... | reverse complement strand
AGGGGGGAGACTACTCGTTTCAGTCGCTTGTGGAGGGGTCCTGTAAGAGCCTGCAATGTCCGGTTCTCTCTTTGCAGGTGGATGGAGAAACCGTAGAGAGTTGGCCCGGGCCGACCTATGGCCTGCTCCGATCCCGGAACGTACACCTGGAGCGGGGAGAGCATCTTCTCCGGTTCGAAGCAGATTCTCTATTGTGGGGAGCGTTTCTCCGGGTCGGTCAACAGATACTCCTCTATCGGGCCGGCACGCCGGACCCGTTGTGGGTGGACCTCAAGAAAAGCCGTGCCTGGTACAATGCCCTGCTCGGCGGCTGGGCCGTTGCGGAAAATGTCTATCGGATCGGGGAAGCCTACGCCGGGGGAAAGCCGGTCTTCTATACAGAAGCGAACACGGCATACCATGAGCTGTTGTCTCCGCCGTATTATTCGAAATCATGCTATCTCCGTGAGATGCTGAGCACTGGCTGCATCTACCATTTCATGTTGCGCGGCGGCGTGCCTCTGGCCAACTATTGGCTCTTGTTCCACGACCGGGCCGGAATCGGTGTGCTGGAGGGAGTCGCCTACGACGGCGAGGCCGAGGAATCGGGCCGGCTGGATCCGCATAGAACGCCGGTCTTCCACATGCTCAAGGCCTATCGCTGGAATGTCTTTGACTGGATGATCTCGACCGAGGTGCTCGACTCTCAGAGCTTTCTGGTGGGGCCCCAGAGCGGGATCACCCTCGGCTATGCAGGCCAGGATTTTGAGATCTCCTATCTACAGGTCCTGGCCACGATGACCGAAACAGAGGATAAGCTTTCCTTGTTCGTCATCAATCTGCACCCGGAGCAGGACCTTCAGGCGCCCGTGACGTTGGAAGGGTTCGCGAGGAAGGGTGCGGTCAAGGTCCTGACGATCTCCGGGGCGTCGCCGGATGCGAGCAACGAGCCCAAGGACTGCCCCGGTGGGGAGTGCGTTACCACCGAGCGGACGGAGCTTCAACTCGGGGGCAACCCGTTTTCGTATCGGTTCCCGAAACACTCTGTGACGGTATTGATTTTTTCCCAGACCGGCGCGGACAAACAACCTCCTCGTGTCCCCACCGGTCTCGCCGGGAGTGCAGGGGACGGACAGGCCTTTCTTTTCTGGGAGGCAAATCCGGAGGAAGATCTGCAGGGGTACAACGTGTATCGGTCACTTCTTCCAGGGGGCCCGTATCGAAACAGGGTCAATGCAGCACCGCTCGAGATCCCGGAATACCTGGACACCGGGGCAGACAGCGACGTGACCTACACGTACGCGGTCACGGCCGTGGATCGATCGGGTAACGAAAGCAGTCTCTCGGGGAAGGTGTCGGTCACGATGGGGGAAGGTGACGGTCGGCCTGTCGGAGATGACTGGACGCCCCCGTCTCCACCCATCCTCATTCAAGCGGAATAGCCAAACCCTAGACGTTTGAGTCTATTTTGTCCTCGATGATGTACATCGTGCTTTGTTCACGCACACGAGTTGATGGCGGTCTGCCTTGACACTACATCTTCCAGTAGCTCTCTTTCTTCCCTGAGGCGTAGTCGTAGAAGCCCTTGCCCGTCTTTTTCCCGCAGAGACCGGATTCCACCATCCGCTGCATCAGGGGAGGAGGGAAGTACTTGGGGTCCTTTGTGTCGTTGTAGATGGCCATGGATGCATTCAGCAGGACATCGATCCCGGTAAAATCAGCCAGTTCCAGTGGCCCCATCGGGTGGTTGTACCCGAACCGCATCGCATTGTCGATATTTTCCGGGTCGGCCACACCGGCCTCGAGCATCCGTATGGCTTCCAGGGACATGGGGAGCCCGAGCCTGTTCGCGATGAACCCCGCATGGTCTTTCTTTACCAGGACCGTCGTCTTGCCCACCGACTCGGCCCACGTTTTTGCCGTGGCGATCGTCTCGTCGCTCGTTTGCACTCCGGTGATGATCTCGCAGAGTCTCATCAGGGGTACGGGACTGAAAAAATGGGTTCCCACCACCTTGGCTACCCTCTGGGTCGCTCCGGCGATGTTGGAAATGGGGATGGCGGACGTGTTGGTCGCAAGAATCGATTCGGGGGGGCAGATCTTGTCGAGTTTCCCGAATACTTCCTTCTTGACCTCTAGCTTTTCAAAAACGGCTTCCACCACGAGGTCCGCGTCTTTCGCATCCTCGAGGCTGGTCGTGGTGGAGATGTTCGACAGGGCGGCATCGTGGTGATCCTGGGATATCTTCTCTTTCTGGAGAAACTTGCCCAGCGAAAACTTGATCGCCTCCAACCCCTTATCGCAGAATTCCTGCTTCACGTCGTGCATCGTAACCTTGTAACCGGCCTGGGCACTGACTTGAGTGATGCCGCCGCCCATCAGTCCGGATCCCACCACGAAGACTCTCTCGATTTTCATAACACCACCCTCCATCAGCTCGACCGTTCAAAAGACCGTCTCGGGGCCCCGCTCGTTGCTTGTGCGACAACCTAAATTGTATCCGTCTGCTCGGGGAAAGTCCACACGGAGAGGCGGTAAGAGCCCGTTTTTTGACTCGATCCGAAGCGTGTGATAACTTAAAAAGACCTCCTTTTCTTTCCCAAGCGATCCCCCGACACACATTCCGACCAGGGATAAAGAAAGGGGCCGCCTTGAGCGCCATGCATTGTGCCGATTTGATCCTGGCAGCAATCAAGGAATGAGAAAGAAGGGGAGCGTGAAGATGAGCGAAGGCAGCGTGAACTATGTGGTGCAAGGGAACATTGCGACCGTAACGGTAGACCATCCACCGGTGAACGCCCTGAACGAGGCCCTTTGGATTCGCATCGGAGAGATCTTCGAGGAGATCACGCAACGAGAGGATGTCAAGGTGGCCATTGTAACAGGGGCGGGTGACAAGGCCTTCGTGGCCGGTGCGGACATTACCGAACTGGGGACGAAGAGGCGGTTCGACGGAGAGGCCTATTCTCGGCTGTGCCAGGAGTCCCTGAACAAGGTGGAGTTCTGTCCGCAGCCGGTGATTGCTGCCATCAACGGCTTTGCACTGGGTGGGGGATGTGAACTGATCATGGCTTGCGACATCCGCATAGCCTCTCAGAAGGCCCGCATAGGCGTGCCGGAGATCAACCTTGGCATCATCCCCGGAGCCGGGGGTACGCAGCGGATCACCCGAATTGTTCCGAAAGGGTATGCCAAGCTGATGGTGTTGAGCGGGGACATGATCCCGGCCGAAGAGGCCCTCCGCATCGGGCTCGTGGAGAAGGTGGTGCCGGCGGAGAACCTGGAAGAAGAGGCAAGGGCACTGGCAGAGAAGCTTGTCGCAAAGGCCCCGATAGCGCTCCGGATTGCCAAGAAGGCGGTGAACGAGGGCATCATGGTCTCCCTGCGGGAGGCCCTGAACATCGAGGCAGAGTATTTCGGTCTGCTCTGTGGGACCGATGACAAGAATGAGGGGGTGGATGCGTTCCTGAACAAGAGGAAGCCCACATACAAAGGCAAGTAGGATGAGAGCAGATACGATAGACCCGGGTGTTCTCTTCAACCCCAGGAGCCGGTCCGTCCGGTGGTCCGGGATTGCCGGCGCGCGCATCCGGACGGGAACGATTAGTTCGAGGGATCAGTCCGGGATGGGCGACTGCGTTCTAATGGACTTCCGGAAGGGCTTCTTTGCCGTCTCAGACAGCTCGAACCGGTTCCCAACCGCATCGAGGCGTTTTTTACGAAAATTGGCCACGGGATTGGAGGCACTGCCTTCGCCGGATCCGGGGAAAATCTTCAGCCTGGGGGAATTCGATCGTCTTTCCCGTAGCGTTATCGACACATCCGAAGAAGTCCTGCAGACGATTCCTTATACAGAGAGCTGTACGTTCACGGGTGTCCTCGTTGCGAGAACCGAGGCTGGGCAAAAGGGACTCCTTGTTCACACGGGGGACAGCCGTCTCTATGAGGTCAACCCAAAGACCCGTGTGTCTAGGAACATGACAAATATCAATTTCTGGATGGTGGGCAAGTCGAAGCGCTTCTATCAGGTAGAAGAAATCGAGATACCGCCCGAAGCGATGTTCATCCTCGCCACGGACGGTGTTATCGATCTGAGTTCAGAGGGCCGTGTGGAGCGACACGAGTCGCTCGCCGATTTTGCCAACCGGTATCCGGTCGAGGAGATCCCGGACAGGCTCGTGGAGGAGATCGATCTCCACCAGGCCACGACCGATGATCTCGTGATCCTTGCGCTGGACCCGGAGCAGCTGTGTTCGTCAGAAACCACGATCCTCCTGGGTGGGACGGATGAGAGGGAGGAGAGCCGGTACCGGAAGAAATGCAGCCAGGATCTCTACGAAGACGGTTATGTGCCGATCCGCGAGCAGGCCTTCAAGCGAGAGTGCGCCCTGGCCGTAACGTGAAGGGGCGGTCCGTTATGCCTCTGCTTCTCCGATCCGAACAGCAGATTTGTGATTCTGCAGAAAATCATACCTGTCCGCCAGGGCAGCGTAGGCCCTGACCGCCTCCTCGATGGTCGGGTAGACGACGAACTTCCGGCCGATAATTTCGAGCAGGCCGGAATAACCTCTTCTCACGGCCAGACGCGCCATGTTCGAAGTGACCAGGAGCGGCTTGTCCCATTTCCGGCTGTAATCCGCCATGCGCTTTCCATGTTCCACGTCCCTGTCCACGAGCATTCGGATGACCTTGTTGTCTGCGCCGCGAAACTCCCTCTGGGAATTTACCGGATCGAGCCACGCGTAGATCCAGCCCATCCCGAGGGACATCACCCCGTCCACCTCACCACTCTGCATCAGGATCGGGATCAGGTCCACGGCGTCGGCGTATCCGAGGCCGGCTACGAGGTCGACCGGGTTGTTTGGCGCCCACCAGGAAGGCAGCCTCTCACGCAGTTTCTCGATGGTCTCCTCGGACAGACGCACCACGTCGAGACCGGCCTGTGCCGAAGCGTCTGCGGCGATCACGCCGAATCCTCCTCCACCCGTGATGATGGCAACCCTGCGGCCGGCGGGGAGGGGTGTGGAGACGAGGGCAGCGGCCATGATGACCGCTTCTTCCATCTTTTCCATTCGGATGATACCGGATTGCTTGCAGGCGGCAGAGAAGACGCGATCCGACCCTGCGAGCGCGCCTGTGTGGGTCGCGGCAGCCGACATGCCTACCCGCGTCCTCCCGGCCTTGACGATCACCACCGGCTTTTCGAGGGCAGCCCGTTTGGCTGCCTGGAAAAAGGCCTGACCGTCCTGCAGTCCCTCGATGTGAAGGAGAATCACCTTCGTGTCCGGGTCCCGGCGAAAATACTCCAAGTAGTCGGGCCAGCCAATGTCCGAGCAATTGCCCGCAGAGACGACCTTGGAGCAGCCAAACCCGAACTCGGCCAGTCTCTGGGAGAGCACCGTGGCCACGCTCCCGCTCTGGGATGCAATCCCGATGGAACCGGGATCCGGCATAAAGGCAGGCATCCATGGATAGAGCTTCGTACGGGGGACCGCGATGCCTTGTCCGTTCGGCCCGATCAGCACCATGCCTCCAGACCCGGCCCTTCGCACCATCTCCGCCTGCAAGGCGCGCCCTTCATCGCCCAATTCCGCAAAGCCTGCCGAGATGACGAGACCCGCCTTGACGCCTTTGTCCACGCAGTCAGAGATGGAATCCACCATCAGTTTGGCCGGGATCGTAAAGATGGCGAGGTCTACCTCCCCGGGGATGGCGGACACCGTCGGGTAGGCCTTGTGTCCCTGGACTTCGTTTTCCTTTGGATTCACAGGATAGATGTCGCCCGTATACCCGCCCGCTCGAAGGTTGCGGAAAACGATCCCCCCCCACTTCTGCTTGTTGTTCGATGCGCCCACAAAGGCGACCGAGCGGGGGCTGAAGAAACTCTCCATTGCCTCGATACGACCAACCACGGATCTGCCCTCCATCCTACGGTTCCATAACAGAGAATCTGGACTATCATACCGGAAACGGTCCATTTTGTAATCCTCTGTGCCGCTTTGCTTGACACGTGATTCAGGCTCTACTTATACTCCGCTCCTGGGGCCGAGGGTTCCACGATTACAACAAATGGAGCGGAGAGGGAGGTTTTTCCCGATGAAGGTGGAAGATTTTAGAGACATTCTCTATGAGAAGGATGAAGCGACCGGCATCGTCACAATTACGCTCAACACCCCGAAGAGAAAGAATGCATTGAGCTTTATCACCTTCCTGGAGCTGTTTTACGCAGTGGATGAGATGGAAAAGGACGATACGGCCAGGGCCATGATCATCACCGGCGCAAAGGATCCGGATTCCCATGACCCTGCGAACGAGGCCTTCAGCAGTGGGGGGTACTTCAACATGAAGCTCATCCAGGAAATCCCGGATGAGATCAGAGACGAAATCGACCTGACCGACATCGCACAGAAGAAGATGTGTTTGAAGTTCTTCTCCTTTGACAAGCCGGTGATTGCAGCCATCAACGGGCTTGCCATCGGTGCGGGCTTTACGATGCCCCTGGCCGGAGCGGACCTGATCTACATGTCCGAACATGCCTGGATCCAACTGCCCTTCGTCGGATTGGGTATCGTGCCCGAATTCGCGCTCACCTATTTCCTGCCCCGCCTGATGGGATTCCAGAAGGCAAAGGAGATCGTCTACTTTCGGAAGCGGGTTCGTGCACAAGAAGCCCTGGAGTGGGGATGGGTCAACGACGTTCTGCCCCACGACCAACTCCTTTCTCATGCCACGGAGATGGCACAGAAGCTCATCCCACCGGAAGGCCCCGGCCTGGCCGTGAAGCTTGCCAAGAGGGCCTTCCATAAGCCCTATATGGATGCCCTTGCAGCGGCCCTCGACGCGGAGAACGTAGGGTTGAATCAGGGGGTCATGACCTACGACTTTGGCGAGGCCCTGAAGGCACGGAAGGAAAAGAGGGCACCGGTGTTTAGAGGCGAATAACCCTGGAATCGTCCTCGTCGTCGTCCTCGACCCGCCATGGCTTCATCGTGTTCAATGCGGCAGGAAGAAAGAGAAGAGAACCCAGGAGGGAAGAGATGAGGGCAACGCTGGCCAGGAGGCCGAGGTCGTGGGTGGCCTTGAAGTCTGAAGACACGAACACGAGGAAGCCTGCGACGAGCATCGAGGTGGTCAGGACGATCGCCCGCCCCGCGGTCTGGAGTGTGGTGTACATGGAGGTGATGTAGTCACCCGTCCGGTCCAGTTCTTCTCGAAAACGAGTGAGATAGTGAATCGTGTCGTCCACGGCCATGCCGAGACAGATGGCAAACGCGACGACCGTGGACACACGGAGGGTGATTCCGTAGAGGCCCATGAATCCGAGGGTGACGACGAGTGGAATGATGTTGGGAATCATCGTAATCAGACCCGCCTTGATCGATCGGTAGAGTAGCGTCACCGCGACAAAGATGATCCCGAAGGCAGACAGGAAGCTGACGAGCATGTCCCGGATGATGTTGTTCAAGGCCCTGTTGGCGAGGAGGCTCCTGCCCGTCACGTGATACGATGCGGGTGGCTCGAACAGAGTGGCTGCCTTCTCTTCGGTGCGGCGTTTCAGTTCGAAAAAGCTTCGGGTCCCCATGTCGATGCCCTGGCAGGCGAGCCGCACGTACCCACCATCCGGAGTGACCAGCACATCCAGGTCCTCCTGATCCCCCGACATGCTGTAGAGAAGCATATACTGGGCCACGAGTTCCCGTGTCTCAGGAACGCGATAGAACGCGGGGTCCCCTTCGTTCATGGCCTGGTGCATCTCTTTCAGGAGGGTCACGATCGAGAAGGTCTTCCTAATCCAGGGTTGCGAGGCGACGAAGGATTCGAGGAGGTCGACGCGTGTCAGGAAGTCGGGTTCAAAGGCACCTCCTTCCGTGCCGGAGGCAATTTGGATCTGATAGGGAAAGATACCGGCCATTTGCTTGTCCAGGATGTGGTTTGCCTGAAGGATCGGGTTGTCCTCGGCCAGCTCTTCGAGGATGAAGGATTCCATGTTCACCCGGGTGCAGAGGAGGGCTGAGACGGCGAAGAGAAGGACACCCAGGGAGATGAGGGTTTTGGGGAACCGTTCGTTCAGGCGAGCGACTTGGGTCAGAGCCCTCCCGATGGTCCCGTGGCCGATCCCCTTCCCCAATCGTCCCCTGGGAGAGGGGTGGAAGGACAACAGGATCGGAACCAGGAGGATCGTCGCCAGGTAAGTGAGAATGATGCCGATACCGGCAAAGAACCCGAAATCTCTGATGATACGGATGGTGGCGGTCGTGAGCGAGAAGAAGCCCACCGCCGTGGTGAAGCTCGTCATGAAACAGGCAATGCCCATGCGCCGGATGATGACGATCAATGCCTCCCGCTTCGATAAGCCTTGACCGAGTTCCTCATAGTACCGATGGATCAGATGGATCGAATCGGCGATGCCATAGACGAGCAGGAGGCTCGGGATGATATTGCTGATCAGGTCGATTTCCTGGCCGCACAGGGACATCAGTCCGAGAAGAAATAGGACGCTCGTGATCACCGTGACTTGGGGAATGTAGAGGCCCAAAGAGCTCCGAAACGTGAAGTACAGGAATACGCACAGAATAGCCGCGCTCAGGAGGAAGAATCGCCAGGCTTCCCCAAGGCCTTTCTGCGTGTACTCCTCCTGTACGACCGGGAAGCCGGAGAAGTACACCGGGAACCGTTCCGCAGCGACCGAGTGAGCGATGGATTTGACCGCCCGCACCACGGGACGTTTCTCTTTCTCGGTCTGAATGTAAGGGGCCAGTTGGACGAGGATTGCGAGGGTCCTTCCGTCATCGGAGACAAGGGAACGATGCAAGATGCGGTTCTGCAGGGCTGTCTCCCTGAGTCGTGCTAACTCCAGGCGACCGTCTGAGAGTTGATCATCCAGCGATTCGATTTGCAGGCCTTCCTCCGTTCCCTGGACGAGGCGGGCATTCAGGATGGTGAGAACCGATTCCACGCCATCTACTTCCTCGAGTGCCTCGGTGAGCTCCCGGATGAGCGGAACGCCCTCAGCGTCGAGGAGGCTCTCCCCCTGGATCAGGACGATGATATCTCGACCCGCCTCTTCAAACCTGTCCTTGAACTCCTCGAAGAAAGTAGCCTCTTCGTCGTCCGTGAGTATGATCGCTTCGAACGAGAAATCGACGCGGAGCCGGAACACCTGGTAGATGCTTCCGACGATGAGGAGGCCTATGACCGACAGGATGAGGAGCCGGTATCTCAGGATCCCCTCTGAGATGCGCAACCCGGGGGAATCGAAGAACCAGTGGAGACGGGAGGAAAATGATTTATTTTCCTGCTTGTTCAAGGCCACAGAGCGTCCCTCGTTGCGGTGCCTTGGAGGTCCCCTTTGGAGAATCCGTGGAGGAAGGGTGACACACTCTAGAATAGAAGAGCCCTGATCGTCAATCTCTGCAAGATTACGTGGGGTGGCGAAATCTGATCCTCCATTCCACCCACAGGTTCTGGCCCTCCCAGTTCTATTCATTTATTTTCTTGACGCGGACTTGAGGTTCTGGTATCAATCGAATGATTGAATGAACCAATCATTGGATTCAATCCGCGCAGGTGACTTTGGATGGAATGGAAGGGGGTTCCCAGACATGCCGAGGCCGAAAAACTCCCAACATACTTGGGAGCGAATCCAGGATGCTGCAGAGACTTTGTTTGCCAGGCAGGGCTACAGCGGTACTTCGACCCGCCAAATCGCAACTGAGGCAGGCATCTCGATTCAAACACTCCAGTACCACTGCGGCGGGAAGAAGAATCTCTACAAGACGGTCCTGGAGCGAACCGTGGTCCCGGTCACGGACCTTGTCAACCGGTATGTCCGGAAGATGGTCGAGCAAGACCTGACCGACGTACGGGTGCTCGAGGAATCGGTAGCCAGGATTATTGACGAGTTGTTCGATCTGCTTCACACGAACCCCAACTATTCGCGTCTCTTCTACCGGCAGTGGTTGGTACAGGAGCCGGACCTGAGGAGTTTCGAATGGGATAACCTGACACCGGTTCTACGGCAGTGGTCGAAAGAGGTGGAAGCGCAGCTCGACAAGGAGAGGCTCCGAGACACGAATCTCTTCCTGCTTTTTATGTCTCTGAGCTGGATGTACTGGGGTCTGTTTGTTCAGCCCCCTTTCATCGCGGGGCAGATCGGCATCGACCCGGAATCACCGGAATTCCTGAGAATCGTGAAAAATCACGCATGGGAGATGACGCTTCGGATGATGGAGCAGCGTCGGTCCTCCTCCTCTTCTCCGTTCAAGAAGAGGACGTCCAGGGCGAAAAAGAAGAAATCACCGCCTGCGAAGAAGAAGTGATATGAGCGGATTCTGGGGGCAAACGAGCCAATTTTCTAATGCACAGTGGAGGAGGACATGTCGCAGTACGATGTAGCCATCGCGGGAGGGGGCCCCGGCGGGGCCTATGCGGCAAAGACGGCCGCGAAACTCGGGCTCAAGACCGTGTTTTTCGAAAGGGGCCGGAAGGCGGGGGAGAAGAATTCTTCCGGCTGCGGGCTAGGCCAGAGGTGGTGGAGGGATTTCCCCCAGGAGATGGAAGAGATCGTCAAGCTTTCTTCCTACCGGGAAATAGAGTCTTGCGTGTTCAAGATTACGGATGAGAGGGACAAAGTCGTTACGACTATCTCGACGGGAAGAACGAAGCGGGATGAGGAACGCATTGTCTACAAAGGGGAACCGAGAGGCATGTCTGGAACGAGCGTCTACCGCTCCGATCTGGATCCCTTTTTGTCAGAACTCGCATGTAAGGCCGGCGCCGAACTAAGAAGCGCCACCGTCGTTACGGACGTATTGAAGAAGAATGGACGGGTCGCTGGGGTCGTGACGGACAAGGGCGAGAAGATCGAGGCAGACGTGGTGATCGGTGCGGACGGGGCCCATTCGACCGTGGCGATCAAGTCCGGGATCAGAAAGAGATTCAAGAGAGAAGAGATCACCCTGGTTCCGCAACTGGATTTTTCCTGCAATGAATCAAGACTGGATGACGTGATCGGCGCAGCGAACATAGTCTGGTTCGGCCCCTATTGCGGTGCCTATCAAGTGAGCTTCCGGGACGGGTTTCATCTTGGTCTCGGGCAGTGGCTGGACAGTTGGGATACCAGGCCGCAGGACATGGTGAAGAGAATCCTCAGAATTCCGGCATTCCAGGCCATGTGCAGGGCGGTGGATGCGGAAATGAGGGAATTCCAGATACACCTGCTTCCCTGGATGCCCCATCCGCCGAAGACTTACGCCGATGGGGTTATGCTGGTGGGCGACGCCGGGGGATTCCCATGCCCTCTCGAAGGAGAGGGGGTCTGGCACGCGTGCATGACAGGCAAGATCGCCGCTCAGGTTGCTGCGAAAGCGATATCCAAGGGCGAACCTTCTGAGGCGACATTTGCGGAATATGAGCAGAGGTGGAAAGAGCCTCCCCTGGGCAGAGAGTATGAATTCGGCCAGGAATTCGTGAACTTCTGGAGGAATTCCGCCTTCAATCCGGAGTTGATGAAGAAGATCGTCATGTTTATCGGGGAGCTTCAATATGTGAACTTCCCGGGGCCTGTCTTCGACTGGAGCGACGACCACATGACGATCTTCAACGAACACCTGGGACACCTGTTAGACGTAATGCCCGAGTTGTCCGGCTTTGCCAAGGAGTATCTGGTTCCCTTGGGGAGCGGAATCTCTGTGGAAAACCGCGAGAGGGTTGCGGACATGCTCGCCGGCGTCATCCGAACGAAGCTGCGCGGGTTTGTTCCCCGTAGACTCATCCGGGCACTTCTAGGAAGAGCCCTTGGTGTACGTTAGGAGGACTTCTTTCCGTCATTCCCGCCCCCGCCTACTACCTGCGGGGGCAGGCTCCAGCGGGAATGCCTTGGCTCAGAAGCGTTTTCGATTCTTGATGTGAAACACGGGAGGATACAGAGATGACGAGCAAAGAGACCCGAAATGATGATCTCACCCAATGGAAGGTTCAGGATTTCGTCTTCCGAGTCGAGGGAGCTGAACCGGGTGATTTCATCACCTATAATGAGGGGAAATGCAACGGTTGCGGTGATTGTGCCCTCGTATGCGCAGCAAGCCTTTGGGCGGTTCCCGAGGGGAAGAAGGCACGACTGGCCTCGAAATACCGTGAGCTGTGCCTCGAGTGCGCAGCCTGTTACGCGGTTTGTGATCAGGAGGCGATCGATTTCAGGTATCCGGACGGAGGCTCCGGCATCATCATCCAACACGGCTAGCCAAGCGAAAGACAGGAGCGTCGCGATGGAAGGATTAACCAGGGCGATATGGGATTTCATGGAGGGGTCGTATAGGAAAGGGGTGCTGGACGAGCTCCTTGGGCTCGTGGGGGCACTGTCAGACCCTGAGGTCGATATGGGTAAGCAACTCGGCGATTTCGAAGACCGGCTCAGCGATGCGGATTTTGGCGTCTTCGAGGAGATGTCAACAGAGATCCTGACGCCTGCGCTTCAGGCGTTGGCGGATGAAAAGGTCCTGGAAAGCCTGCACGTGCTCTTGATCACCTCGCGGCCGCTGATCGACGCGTTTATGGAGCGAGTAGGCGGTGACACGAATGTGGCGAGCGAGATGCTGGGCCTGATCAAGCAGAACCTGGTGTGTCTCAAGACGGTTGTGGTAGCTCTGACGCCGGTCCTGGCAAAGGTCTATGGCCCTAGGGCGGAGACGTTCATCAAGGATAGGGGAGGGGCCCTGGCGGCAGATCTCATCAACACTGCCAACGTGGCGATCAACCGAAATCCGGAGATCGTAACTCGCGTCGTCTCGGACCTCTTTGCCACAGTGGACGGAAAGGCCTTCGGGACGGCTGCGGATACCGTAATGGGAGCCGTCCTCGACCAGAAGCCGCCCCTGGTCGAATGGACCGCCGGCACCCTCATGAAGAGGACCAAAAAACGTCTGTTCCGATAGCAGGGGAGAGAGGGAATGGCCAAGATTGGAGAGTTGGCAAAGATCGTGGGCAAGAAACAGGTGGTAACGGATGAAGGAGTCCTCAGGGAGTACAAAGACGATGCAAGCTTTCTGTCAGGGAAGATGCCGCAATGTGTAGTCAAGCCCCGGAATGCGGAGGAGGTGCAGAAGATCGTTCGGCTCGCAAACGAGGAACGGTCGGCGTTGATCCCGTGCTCTTCGGGGGGGCCGCGTACGAGAGGGGATACCGTGCCTGAAATGGAGGGTGCCGTCATGGTCGAACTTTCCGGTATGGACTCCATCGTGCGCATGGACAAACGCAACAAGGTGGCCATGGTAGAGCCCGGCGTGTCCTTCGGTGCCCTTCAGGAGGAGGCCCAAAGGGAGGGCTTGAGGGTGGCTATGCCGCTGGCGCCGAGGAAGACGAAGTCTGTGGTGGGGAGCCTTCTGGAAAGAGAACCCACAATGATGCCCAAATATCACTGGGACATGTCCGATCCCATGTGCTGCATCGAGGTGATCTTTGGTACGGGGGATCTGTTTCGGACAGGCGCGGCCGCAGGTCCGGGAACGCTCGAGGAGCAGTGGGCTTCGGGCCAGGCCCAGAAGAGCCCGATGGGCCCATCCCAGACTGACTGGGCCAAGATCATCCAGGGAGCCCAGGGCACGATGGGGATCGTCACCTGGGCCTCTGTCAAGCTGGAGCTCATGCCACAGATCGAGAAGGCCTTCTTCGCAGGGGCAGAGGAACTGGAGGGCCTGATTGACTTCGTATTCGCGATGCAGCGGGCCAGACTGCCGGATCACTGCCTGATCCTCAATCGTGTCAACGTCTCTGCCCTTCTCGGAGAGGTTGCTTCGAGGGATCTGCCCCGATGGGTCCTGTTCTACACCGTCTCCGGTTATGAGCACTTTCCGGAAGAGCGCGTTGACTACGTCGAGAAGGACATGGGGGAGTTGGCGGCCGCTGCGGGGGTGAGCCCTGGCGAACGCCTGAACGGGACATCTGCGCAGCGGTTTCTCTCCCTGGTTAACAAGCCCAGCGAAGAGCCGTACTGGAAGAGCCGGTCTGCCGGCGGCTTTCAGGACATCTTCTTCCTGACCACTCTGGACAGGGCCCCCGGGTTCGTCCGTTTGATGGAGGCCGAGGCGGGCAAGCACGGGATTTTAGAGGAGGGCGTGGGTGTCTACCTTCAACCGATTCAACAGGGCAGGGCTTGTCACGTGGAGTTTACGCTCAGGGTTGACCCGACCGACCCGGAGAAGGCCGGGAAGGTCGAGAAGCTGTGGCATGCCTCTGGAAAGGCCCTTTCAGACGGGGGCGCCTTCTTTTCCAGGCCCTATGGGCCTTGGTCGGATCTGGCCTACTCGAAGTGCCCGGACACAGTGGCAGCCTTGAAGAAGGTGAAGGGGATACTGGACCCGAGGGGGGTTATGAATCCGGGGAAATTATGCTTCTAGCAGCTGTTAGCTATTAGCTGTTAGCCATTAGCTCCCAACCACCCCCACTACGATGATGCAAAAAGGGGCGCTGGGTGGGCCAAAAGCTAAAAGCTAACGGCTAAGAGCTACTTCTCAAAAGGGGTACTCAATGAGCCTAGCTGAGCTGAAAAGGGACATGGAAGGTTGTTCGCGGTGCTCTCACTGCAAATGGACGCCTCACCTCCAGATCAAGAGCTGGCGATTCGCCAAGGGTTGTCCATCCGTGGACCGGTACAACTTCCACGCCTATTCAGGCGGTGGAAAGCTGAACATGGCGAATTCGATCCTGGACGATAGGAGCGAACTGACCGACGCCGTTGCCGAGGTCGTCTACCGCTGTCAGCTGTGTGGTGCATGTCAGGTTGCCTGCCAGGCCTACCGGGACGATATCGATCTGGCGGATGTGCTCCTGGAGTTCCGGGCAACCTGCGTGCAGGAGGGTTTTGTGCTTCCCGAGCATCTCGACATGATCGAGAGCATGAAGCGTGAGGACAACACGGTGGGGATGCTCAAGGCCGACAGGGGAGCCTGGGCCGAGGGCCTGGATATCCCGGACATCAACCAGCAACAGGTCGAGGTGCTGTTCCACGCCGGCTGCAGGTATTCCTACGATGAAGATCTCAGGGGTATTGCGCGTACCGGTGTCCGGCTCCTGCGGGATGCAGGGATGGATGTCGGTATTGCCGGCCGGGAGGAGGGGTGTTGCGGAGGCAGGGCATACGAGGTGGGCTATCAGGGGGAGATGAGCAACTACGCCGAGGACATGGCGAGCAGGGTGCGGGCGTCCGGGTGCAAGACCCTGATCACGCCCTGTTCGGACTGCTACTACACCTTCAAGTATCTGTACCCGAAGACCGGGCAGGGTCTCGATGTTGAGGTGCTTCACATCACGGAGTGCCTCGATTCGCTGATCAAGGGGGGGGTGATCAAGCCCGAAAGGGAGGTCCCGATGAAGGTGACCTATCACGATCCGTGCCATCTGGGCCGGAGAGGGGAGATCTACAAGGAATGGCACGGGGAAGACAAATTGATGCGTCCCGTGAAATACAAACAGACGGGCAAGCTCGGCATCTTCGAGCCGCCCCGGGACATCCTGAAGGCCATCCCGGGGGTCACGCTCGTGGAGATGGAGCGCATCCGCGAGTACAGCTGGTGCTGTGGTGCCGGTGGAGGCGTGCTCGAGGCGGAGCCTGAGTTTTCCACATGGGCGGCGAAGGATCGGCTCGAGGAGGCAAGGGACACAGGGGCGGAGGCTCTGGTAACCGCCTGTCCGTGGTGTGAAAGGGTATTCAACGATACGGTATCGGAAACCGGAGAAACGCTGAAGGTCTATGACGTAACAGAGCTTCTGAGACTCTCCGTGGAGGGCGAATAAGATGCTGGAATGCAAGGTGTTGACCGGGGAAGCCTACGAGGCCTTGGAAGGAGTGCTCGGTCCGGAGAACATCACCCAGGAACCTGCCATACTCGACAGCTATGCGTGGCAGCCTGCAGTCAATCTCGCCAAGGAGGCTTGGATCTACAGGCCGGCGGCGGCCGTCCTTCCCGAGACGGTGGAAGAGGTCCGGCAGATCGTCAGGATCTGCAACGAGCAGGGGGTGAAATACAAGGCACACTCCACGGGATGGGCCTCCTGGGGAGGGCCCGGGCAAGAGGGCGTGCTGCAGATCGACCTGCGAAGAATGAACCGGATCATCGAGATCGACGAAAAGAACATGTTTGCCGTAGTGGAACCTTACGTGTGCTGTTCCCAACTTCAAGCCGAGGCGATGAAACGGGGCCTCAACTGCCACATTATCGGTGCGGGGCCGAACACCTCCCAGCTCGCCAGCGTTACGGCAGGATGGGGATACGGGTGGACCGGCCTGGCAACGAGCTACAGCGGAAGAAACCCGCTTGGCGTGGAATGGGTGCTGCCCGATGGGGAACTCCTGCGGCTGGGAACACCCGGGTCTGACAGTGGGTGGTTCTGCGGAGACGGTCCCGGGCCGAGTTTGAGGGGGATCATGCGGGGGTGGGGAGGAAGCCAGGGTGGCCTGGGCGTATTCACAAAGTGTGCCGTAAAGCTGTATCCCTGGCCGAACGGACCGGCAGAGGTTAACGTCAAGGGTGTTCTTACAGATGCAACGACCGAGGATGTGCCGTCAACCCACAAGTTGTACTATCTGTTTTCACCGAGCTACGAGAAATTCGGGGACCTGGCCTACGAGATCGGTAACGCCGAGATCGGCTACATTCACTGCAAGGGAGCTGTGGGGGCCATGTTCGGGCTTCTCGCGCCCAGGGCCATGCGGAAACTCCTGGAGTCGCCGGCCACGAGAGCCATCCTGAAAGGCTTTCAGCACATGACCCTCTTCATGATCGCCGCACACACGGAGCGGGAGTTCGCCTATCAGGAAAAGGTGCTCAGGAAGATCGTCGATCGAACAGACAGCTACATCCTGGACAACAGCCACCTTCCGGTCCACGGCGGGTTCTGGTGGGGCGTGAACAGGTCCGTCTTTCCTGCCATGGCGTTCAGGCCGGGTGGGGCGTTCATCACGAGCTTGGGGAGCAGTACAGAATACGACTGCTGCGTGAAGCAGGCAAAAATAGGAGAGCAGCTCAAACAGGAGCACATCGACAAGGGGACCTTCTTTGATGACATGGCCGACTGCACCTGGGGCGGCATCTATGAGGGAACGAGCAACTGGGGACACATGGAAGAGATCGCCATGTTCGACCGTCGCAGGGAGGACCAGACCGTAGAGGGGAGGACCGCATTCCTCCATGCCACGACCGACGTCGCCATTAAGAATGCGCTCGGGTTCGGGCTCTCCGCCCTGGAACACAAGATGTATCTCAAGCACGGACCGATCATGCACGACTACCATCGCTGGCAGGCAAAGATAAAGGCGGCCTTCGACCCGAACAATGCCTCAGACGGGTCCCATTACATCCCCCCGATCGATGAACTGGAAAAGGAGATCGCGAAAACGAATGAATCATGACAACTCGGTCTTGACCTTTGTTGAACTCGGCCCGGACAAGAGCATCCTGGCCATTTCGCTCGAGTGCATAACTGCAGCGAGGAGGCTCGCGGATGCGTTCGGTGGTGCGGTTCATGGTCTTATCCTGGGCAATTCTGTGGGTGAAGCGGCAGAGGAGTTGGCCCACTACGGACTGGATCGAGTGTATGTCCAGGATCACCGCCTGCTCGAGACGTACCACCCGGAGACAACCTGTTCCGCGCTCCTGAAGGCGACCGAGACTTTGAAGCCAAAGGCGATCCTCTTGGGGGAAACACTGATATCGATCGATCTCGCCCCGCGGGCGGCATTTGCCTTAGATACAGGATTGATCACCGACTGCGTCGGCTTCGAGATTGACGAGAGCGACATCCACTTCATCAAGCCTGTTTACAGCAGCAACGTTATGGCAGCCTACGCCCTGACCACGAAACCGTATCTGGTCACGATTCGATCCAGGGCTCTGGACCCTGCGGAGAGGCAGGATGACGCAGGCGCCGAAGTGATCGTCCTTGATCTAAAACTCGACGAATCCGCCCGCGAGATGGAAGTCATCGAACGGGTCTTCGAAGAGGAAGAGGGCCCCAAACTGACGAGTTCGAACATCATCGTATCCGGCGGTAGGGGTATGGGCGGGCCCGAGGGTTTCGCGCAGCTCGCAGAACTTGCGAGCCTGTTGAACGCATCAGTGGGCGCGAGCAGACCACCGGTGGACCTGGGGTGGGCGCCTCCAAAGGCACAGGTGGGACAGACAGGGGAAAAGGTGGGGCCGTCGGTTTACATAGCCGTAGGCATTTCCGGCGCGACCCAGCACATTGCCGGAATGAGTGCCTCCAGGACCATCGTGGCGATCAACAAGGACCCCAGGGCCAACATCTTCAAGATCGCGGATTATGGGGTGGTGGGAAATCACGAGGAGGTGGTGCCCGCCTTCCATGAGGCCATAAAAAGCATGCTGCGACAGGGGGGACGGGGATGAACATCATCGTCTGTATAAAACAGGTGCCCGACCCTGAGGGCCCTCAGGACTGCTTCGCTATCAACCCCGAAACGGTAAGAGTCGAGCCGAGAGGGATACCGCCGGTGTTGAGCCTGTTCGATGAGAATGCCCTCGAGGCGGCTCTCAGAATCAAAGATGCCCACGGGGAGGAAGTGAAGATCACCGTGGTAAGCGTGGGAAGAAGGATCTCCAACGCGGTTCTGCAGAAGGCCCTTGCAGTGGGGGCGGACGATCTGGTGAAGGTAGAGGGGGAGGCCTTCGAGTCGGGCAGTCTCGACAGTTTTGCCACGGCTTCCGCTCTCGCAGCCACGATCAAACAGATCGATGCGTACGATCTCATCCTCGCGGGGAGACAGGCAGCGGACTGGAATGCGGGCCAGGTGGGGATCTTCCTGGCCGGGCTATTGGGGCTCCCGGCCGTCACATTGGCACGGAAGGTGGAGATCCAGGGGAAACACGCAGTGGTGGAACGGCTCCATCCCAACGGATACGAGACAGTCAGGGCACCGCTTCCGGCCGTAGTCGTCGCGACCAACGAGGTTGGGGAGATGAGATACCCTACGATGATCCAGCGCAGGGAGGCGAAGAAGAAGCCCGTCAAGGCCTGGGGTGCGTCGGATATCGGTTTCGAGAGCCCCCCACAGAATCGGCTCGTGCTGAAAAGGCTCTTTTCCCCGGAGATGCGCCAGGGGCAGTGCCAACTCGCTGATGGGGAAACCCCCGCAGATGCAGGGCGGAATTTGGCAAGACGATTGAGAGATGATGGGATTTTGTAGCGGTCTATACAAAGGGGATACACATGAGCAACCGTGAGACAGGAACGCTTTTCATTTTCCTGATCCTTCTCCTCGCAGTCAGCATCAGTGGCTGTGGGTTCTTTGGTGAGCCGCAGGCGGTAACGGAAGCCTGGACAGGTCCGGGAGCAAGAGACGAACAGATCGTCCCTACCAGGCCCGAGGATGATGGCGTACATCCTATGGAGGACGACAACTACGTCGAGCACTGGTACTTCGACGCCCGACTCGACAACGGGTATCTGGTCGTGGGGTTCCTGTGGGCCTCGGAGATGATGACCCACAAGCCGGGAATGGAACTGCACATTTACAGGCCCTCCGGGGAAAAGGTGGAGGTCATCAAGTCCTATCCCGAGTCGGATCTGCGGGTTTCCGAGGAAAAGTGCGACGTTTGGGTCGGGAAGAACCATGCCTACGCCGCCTACCCGGAGGGCGGTGGCCTTCCCGTGTACCACCTCTTCCTTTCCGAGGGGGAACTTGAAGCGGACTTGACCTTCCACTCCGAAATCCAGGGCTGGAGGCCCGGGGGAGGGAAGACCGATTACGGTGATCAGGGCCTTTTCGCATGGGTCGTTGCGGTGCCCAGGGCCAGGGTGGAGGGAACGATCAAGATCGGCGAAGAAACCATCCCTGCCAAAGGCATCGGGTATCACGACCACAACTGGGAAACCGCTGACTTGAAGAAGGTCATTTCCCACTGGTACTGGGGCCGGGTTTACACCGAGGACTTCACCCTCCTGTATGCCTATGTGAAGACGAATCGGAGGTTCGGCGAGGTCGCCTCAAAGCCTCTGATGTTGGCCTACAAAGACAGAGTCGTCTACAGCACGGGCGAGATGAACCTGAAGGACAGCGACCCCATCTTCAACGAAACGGCCAACAGGGAGTATCCTCGCCTCCTGGAGATCGAGGTTCCGGAAAAATTGACTTTACGATTGGAGGTAAAGGATGTTATTGATGCCCATAATTTTCTCGAGGACATGAATCCAGTTTTGAAGTGGGGGGTCAATACCTTTATTGGCCATCCGGGATGGTTCCGCTTCCGGTCCGATTTTACCCTGAAGGCCGTGATCGATGGTGTTTCTTATGAAGAGAAGGGACAAACACTCCATGAGATGGTCGCTTTACGGTGAGTGAACGGGAATGCCGGCAGTGCGACTAAGATTTATGAAGGATATCGCGAAGGGAAGGTCCTAGAACTTCGAGGGAAGCCAATTCTCATATATCAAAGGGGGGGTACACCATGAGGAGATTCAGCCTCCAAACGGTTTTTGTCTTTGCACCGTTTCTTCTCCTGCTCATGAACTCACAGGCCCTTGCCGACGTTTCCCCTGGCGATGTGATCGACAAGACGAACTGGGAGAAGGCCGAGGGCCTCGTGCCTGAAGAGTTGCTCGGTTGGATCAAGAAGGGTGACTTTGTCCTCGAAGTCGGTGAACTGAACTACAAGGCTCGCGACTTTCAACCTCCTTATGCCCTGAAAGCCTTGAGCGCAAACATAGGCAAGTATGCGCTGGACGAGAACGACTGGATCATGGAGAAGAAAACGGGCAAAAGGGGGGAGCACATTATCGGTCATCCCTTTCCGAAAATCGATCCGGATGACCCGAAGGCCAGCGAGAAGATGGTGTACAATATATGTTACACGCAATACATTGCAGGGAATGTTATCGGCCCTTTCTCCACAGATTACGTGAAAAGCTCGGGTTATGGAAGATCGACGAAAGGGACGTTGTACAACATGGTGATGGATGGGAACCCGAAATCCTTGGCAAGACGAAATCCGGATCGTGTCGAGAAGTATCAGATTTTTCTCGCCATGAGTCCTTATGATATTGCCGGCACAGCAGTCATGACATGGCGTTATTTCGATCCCCAGAAGCAAGACAATACGTTTGCGTATGTGCCGGCGATTCGAAGGGTGCGCCGGATGAGTTCTGGGAACCGTTCGGATGCCTTATTTGGATCGGACCTCTCCGTGGACGACGCCGGTGGGTATGACGGGAAAGTAACCGCCATGGAGTGGAAGTTCCTGAGAAAACAGGAGGCCCTGGTGCCCTTTCCCTCGGCAGCGCCGGGCTGCCTCGTCCAAGGCGATGAAGAGGGGTGGCTGACATCGGAAAACATTGAAGTCATGGTCTACGGTTATCAGAAAGAGGGATGGCAGGGCCCGCCGTGGGCCCCGGTGAATTGGCTTTGGGTGAAGATGCCCGTTTATGTCCTCGAAATGAAGGCAAAGGACCCATATTACAACTATGGGATTCAGCACATTTGGGTGCATACACAAACATGGGGTTATGTCTACAAAACAATATACGACAAGGCCGGCAAATACTGGAAAACGTTTATGGGGCAGCCCAGGTACTTCGAGAGTGAAGACAAGGGATTTCATCTCGCCTACATAGGGGATCAGATAGTGATTGACGAGCGGTCAAAGCACGCGACGATCATCACGGGTCCAAGTCCGACGGACATCTGGAACTTTCATGCCGAGATGGAAGCGGATGACTTTTCCCTGGCAGGGTTTCAGAAATTCTGCAAGTAGACTGAAATCGGAGGTGAGATCGGCCCTCTGCAAGAGAGACGAGAAAGGGAGAATTCCATGGGATCGAGAAGATGGGTCCTTTCCACGTTTTGTTGCGCCATATTACTTCTTGTGTTTGTGCAGACCACAGGGGCCTTCTATGTGGATCCCAAGAAGAAGACCCTGGAGGTCATCGGCAAGGTCCAGAGCCGGGTGTCGATTCGGCTCCAGGATTCGGACGGCTTCACGCAGCCCATAGACATCAAGGTGGGAGACCTCGTGCAGTGGCGGAACCTGGCGATGATCGAGATCAACCACGATCTCAAACGACTGACCCGGGAACTCGATATCCTGTACCCCCTTAAGGCACTGAAAATAAAGGCGAAATACCACCTCGTGGGGCGCTTTATGTATGAAGCCGTATACGATGTCGGCCCACAGCCCTTCCAGGATGTTCGGGACCAGGACAAGGAGAACATCGACAACTTCAAGCAGGCATACGATCTCTGGGAGGCCTATGTGGACCTGTCCCGGGGACCGGTTTTCTTCCGCATCGGCAGGCAGAGCCTGGCCTGGGGCGAGACGGACGTCTTCCGGCTCCTGGACGGAATCAATCCCTTGGACAACACCTTTGGGGGGGTCTTTGAGGATCTGGACGATCGACGCATCCCGTTGTGGATGCTGCGGGGGAGCTACAATTTCGGCAGGGTAGGGCCTGTCTCGGCCCTGACGGTGGAAGGCTTCTGGGTGCCCGGAAATTTGGACGTGCGCGTTGCTCCCATGTCGCCCGTCGGCACCGCCTATTCGGCGCCTCAACCGCAGACACCGATACCGACGTTCGTGCTTACCCCAGGCAAAAAGATGTCGAACAGCCGGTGGGGGGTCAGGGTGATGGGCCTGCTGGCAGACAATTTCAACGTGAGCATTGGCCATTACCAGAGCTATCTCGACATACCGGCCCTGCGTCTGGCGGTCGGGGAGAGTCCGCTCGATGCGTGGACAGAGATCAGTTTTCCGCAGGTACAGGTCACCGGGGCTTCGCTTAGCTTCTGGGAGAAGCGTACGGATGTGATCGTCCGGACAGAGGTGGCCTGGTTCTGGGACGAGCCTGTCTTCATCCCAGAGATCAATACCCCGCTTGTTCCCCTCCCTATTTCAATTCCAGGAATACCGGGCCTGCCTGCTAACGGCGAGATTCCGAAAAAGGATATGCTGAAGTGGGTGATCGGACTCGACAAAAACATATGGTTCCGGCCGTTGAACCCCAAGAGAACGTTCTTTATGTCCCTGCAGTACTTTGGTACCTGGGTGCAGGACTACGACGATCGAATGCGCGTGCCCCTGGCGCTGTATCCGGAGGCGACAAATTTCACTGCCGCCAAGGAACTCGAGGGCATCTTCACCTTTCTTATGAACACCGACTACTACGGCGGTGACATCGTCCCGCAAATGGTCGTGGCCTACGACGCGCGTGGTGTGTGGATGTTCCAGCCTTCGGTGAATTACATCTTCGGACCCTTCCGGTTCATGATCCAGTACAGCGGAATCGTTGGGAACATGGCCGGATTTGGCGCCTTCCGGGATCGGGACCAGATCACCTTCATCTTCAGCTACCTGTTCAACTAGCCCGCTCCACCTTTGCGTCATTCCTGCGCAGGCAGGAATCCATTGGCTTCAGGTGCTTGAGGATCCCTGCTTTCGCAGGGATGACGGCGAAGAGGCGTTTTTCGACACCCTCCTGGAGCGCGGTCGGGTGTTTTGGCCAGGACGAATCGTGGCAAGGTTTAGCGGGCGCTGTCATTGAACCATTTCTTGAGATGGGGTTTCGTCTTGGCGTCCCATTCCGGGTTCAATCGCAGGGAAAGGAACTGGCCGTAAAGGGCGTCTAGACAGGCAAAGACCTCTTCCAGAAAATACATCTTCTCGAGGAAAAGACCGTCCAGGTCCTCTTCAACTTGATCCTTCATCTGCTTGGGTGTCCTTAAGCCCCTGACAGCCCAGAGATTCGTGTCCAGCCTGAGGAAGTACTCATTCTCGCCCATCTTGATGAAGAGCTGCGCTTCGTCGACGAGCTTACCGTGTTGAAGAGCGGTCCGGGCTTCATGGAGATCGCTCGCCTGGGTCGTGCAGATAACCCGTTCGTTTCCGTCATCCGGAAGGCTCAAGTTCAGGTGGTCGCCCAGGTGCACTTCCGCCTCCCTGCCGTCCTCCAGACGGATCTTACCATCCGCTGTTTCCGACAGGAACCACAACCAGGTCAGGAATTCATAGCCCAGGAAGCGGCCTTCGAAGAAGGCGTCGTGCGATTCGGGGGAGACGAGGGAGGTGAGCACGGCCCTTTCTCGCCCTTGGGGGGAAAGGAGCCGGAGCGCCCACCGGACGTGGAACAGGGGAATCGGGTGAAGTTGCAGGTGTGACTCGAGGTGTTCCCAGGAGGCATCGAGCATTCGCTTGCTCGTCGTGCCCATGAGCATCCATTGCCGCTGGGTGTTCCAGACAATCTGACAGGCAGAGGGCTTGGGGAGGGTTCTGTCCATCAACTGGAGAAGAACATCGTCCCTGATGCGCTGTTTTTCCTTGCGCCCGGGCCACTTTCCCTCGTGTTCGTCCCTGTATTCCTGAAAGGCGATACGGGTGTACTGCTTCAACAGGATCGGGGGAACCTTTCGTTGATCCAAACGAAAGTGAAAGGCTACGTACTCTGCCTTGTGATAGGAGGCAAAATCAAAGGAGGTGTCGAACAAGTCATCCCATGAGGAGAAGCCGGCCGATTGCGAGTGCCCCTCGGTGATGTCTTTCAAGCTTCCTGCCTTGAGCCCTTTTTCTACGGCACCCCAGAAATCCTTCCGTACAGGATCTTCAACATAAAATCTCGTGAATGTAGCAGAAGCAGATTGAATCCCCATGAACGATGTCCCCATCCTCTCTGAATATGGTTTTGAACGAGACCGACAGCATACCGAAAACGGGAGATTATGTAAGCCCCCCTGCGAACGTGCGGGTGGGTGTGGCCGTGCGGGACCGCGATACCTTGACACGGAATTGTTTTTCTCTGTATACTCCACCTCCAGATCCGCAATTCTCAAAATTCTCTCTCATCCCTCGAGGTCGGCAGGGAGAAGAGTCCCTGGTCTTCAGGGTTGAATCGTTGGACCTGCTGGTGATGCAACGATCGTGGCCTTCATCTATGAAACGTCTTGGGTCCAGGGCCGGTGTTGTTGCTCTTGTTCTTGTCGCCGCTGACCTGATCTGTACCCTCCTGTATCTCAACCAAGTAAATCAATATGCAGAAAGACCGGAAGAAGCAAAATCCGACGTGGGAATCGTTCTCTTTAGCGATTTTGAGGGGGTGAGCCTGGGTCCTGAGACGTTGCGCCGGGTGGCGTTTGCGGCTGGGATGTTCAAGAAAGGGGCATTTGACCATATCCTCTGCGCAGGGGGAGCGCGGCCCAGCAGGAATCTCTATGGCTCGGAGCTTATGAAAGAATGGTTTCTTGCCTCTGGAATACCTCCCGAGCGTATGTTCCTGGAGAGAACGTCGAATGATACTCGATCGAACCTGGAAGAGGCGTTCAAGATCGTACGAGAGATCGGCTGGCAGACGACCTGGGTGATCAGCTCCCCTCTACACATTTTTCGAGTAAAGGAAATTACACAGAACATGGACGAACCTCTGTCCGTCTTTCTGGTTGCATATTCATATAAGAGGTGTCGTCCGAAAGCAGACAAAACGACCTTGTGGTGGCAAACACACTACGAATGGGCAACCCGCCTGCTGGAAAAGATCCTCCCGGCCAGGTCTTACCAGAAGCTCATCGATCTTCTTCGAGCCTAGAGAGTCCAAACAAATCGAGACGCAAGGGACCGTCCCTGCATGAGAGTCAGCTTGGTGCCGGAAAACAGCCGGATGTTTGGGAACGAGAGGCGGGGTTGACCGGAGAGGGACGGGGGGGTATGAGTAAGGCCTAATCGGATCCTGTTGCACTTTCGATGAACACCTGAGGAGAAGGAATCCATGCGCAGCGAAGGTTCGACAAAAGGAACTGTCTGCCTGCTGGTCTTGATTGTGATCCTGGGTGGAACCCTGCGTTTCCATGAAATAGACGAGAGGGGCCCTTCCTTTTTTGATGATGGGGTCTATACGTTGGAAGGGAAATGGATCTGTTCTTTTTCGAAGGCCCTCATGTCCGGTTTGAAGCGCAAAATGGAAGAGGTACGTTCCGGCCAAGACCTGCATTCCTTCGAAGAGGAAGCCAGGCGGTTTGAGGATGATCTCGAAGGAGAACCGCCCGTATGGGGTCGTCCCGGCTTCTCCCTGTTGACCGCTTCTTGCATGGGCATCCTGGGTCCGCAGGTTTTTGCGACCAACGTGGTGTCTGCGGTTTTGGGAACCCTCTCAATACTGGGGGTATTCCTCCTGGGAAGAGCAATGTACAATGAAAAGGTTGGCTTGCTGGCTTCCTTGTTGATGGCGATTTCCGGGTACCATCTGGTCTACTCTGTTACCGGGCTATCCGATGGATCCGCCATGTTCTTCACGCTTTTCGGCTTCTTCTTCTACTACAAGAGTAAGATCGGAGAAAGGGAGGGCGGGGGCACTTTTTGGACCCTTCTGGCCGGGTTCTGTTGCGGATTGGCCTTTACCGTTCATGACCGGATGCTTTACGTGTTCCTCGTCTTGCTGCTGAACGAGGGGATTGACTATTTGTGGACGCGAGAGCAATTTCGGCGAAGGGTCAAAAAGAGCGCTATTCTCGGGGTTGCCTTCTTCCTCCCCATCGGACTGTTCGAGTTGCCTTACTACCTCGGGATGATCGTTTTACGCCATTTTGGGAAGGCTCTTCCTTTTCGGACCTACTTCGAAGAACTACTCACCCATCATATCTTCAATTTCTTGGACTTCTTCACGATCTCTTTGCTGGACATGAGCAAATACCCGGAGTTTCAGGAAGCCGGCAGTCGATTGTGGAACTTTGTGACGTACCCCTACTTGTTCTTCCAATTCGATGGAATTCTGTTGTGCATTCTCTTCCTTGCGGGGATCGTTGCGGCAGGGCTGCAGAGAAGGTACGAGGACCGTCTTCTCTTGGTCTGGTTGATCGTCCCTTTCTTTCTGTTCAGTACGGGACTCTCAACGAACGTTCGTTACGCCCTGGTCTTTATGCCTGCCGTCTTTCTGATCGCTGCGCGTTCACTTCTGCTGCTCGAGGATCACGGACCCTGGACGAATCTTTTGGGAAGGCCGATCGGCCGAGTGGTGGTCGTTGCCTCTCTCCTGATGCTGGTGCTCAGCGGTTTGTATGCCTCTCGGGAGATTCGAGAGATGCGTTGCGCGTACGACGCACCGATTTCTTTTCTGAAGGAGCACGGGTTGAAGCACATCAGCCTCCAGTACCCGGTCACCAAGGCATACTTGGGCACAGAGAACGTAAGGGAGCCTCCTATGACAATGGAGAAGCTCTACGAATACTATCAAGAAGGGTATCGCTACTATTTGGTCGACTTTCGGAAGTTCTACCTGAGGCCGCCTTATGGGAATTCCCCGCAGGGAAAGATTGTCGAGAAAATCGAGACAGCGACCCAGCCTGTTTTTTCCTGCCGACACCCATGCTATACAAAGCCGTGCTACCTTTTTGAAATCAATGTCTTCTTCCGCCTGACGCGCAAGCTCGTCAGGGAGGCACACGAAATGGGGCTCGATGAGATCCTCATTTACGATCTTGAAGATTACTTCAACGAGAATGGGGATGCAGAGGGCTCGGAGGAGAAGCCGGTAGCGGGTTGAGTGAATCGGTTCCGGAATCACCCCTTCAGGCGGCGTACCTTCGGCGCCAGTGTTCCTTGGCCTGATACATAAAAGCCTCGAGGCGTGTGGTGATGTTGGTCTGTTCGAGGCCTTCGCAGGCATACAGGAGATAGGGGAAGCGCCCCTTGGTGTCTTGAACCATCTTGGAGAGCGCATGCACGACGGTTGTGGGCATGCACGAGAAAGGACCGATGCTGATCACGCCGTCGTACATCTCTTTCTCGATCCCTTCCGCGAGGGTTCCGATGCTCGCCACGGTGATTCCCCAGAAGTTGCTGTCCATGTAGGGCGCGGCCAATGCCTGAAGTTCGGGAACCGTTTGTGAGTCGGACCGGTTTCGGAAGTCTCCGTTGAACGCCTTCTCATAGCGTCTCTCAAAGAAGCGCATGCCCTTGTCGATTGCAAACCATCGAAGGGCGTCCTTATAAGAACGGTTCATTCTTGCCCAGTGGTACTGGAAGTAGTTCCTGAAGAAGAGTTCTTCTCGCAAGGGCACGAAGAGGGCTTCCCCTCCCAACCGCTCGATTTCGTGTTCCAGCTGATTGTTGGCAAAGGGCGTGAGCCGGACATAGATTTCCCCCACCACCGCAATGACCGGTTTGGATCCGTCGTCCCTTGTGGGAATATTCCGCAGTTTGTCTCTTGCCTTTTTCAAGAAGGGCACAAAAGGCCCCTTTCTTTCGGTCAAACCGCAAAGCTCGTCGGATAAGGCCTCGTAGACCGCGTTTGTCTCTCCCTTGTTGACCTCATAAGGCCTGATTTCACGTACCTTCTTCAGGACAACCTCACGACAGGTGTTGGCATGGTAGACCAGTTGCTCGATGTCTGAATACGGTTTGTGCAGGTGCTGTAACTCCTTGAATCTCTTGGTGACCGGATGGATGGGGACGTGCTCACACCCCAGCCTGTCCAGCACATTGCGTATCCCTTTCGGGTAGCCTACCAGCCGGCACGCCCCGGGCGTCGACGGGATTACGATGGCGAGGTTTCCGTTGTCCACGGTCGGATCTTGAATGAGTTTTACCGTGTCCCCGATGATGAGCTGATAGGGATAACACTCCTTTCCGGAAGTGAATTGCCTTGCGTACTCCAACGTCTCTCGCGTAGACGGGGGGAAGAGATTCAGTTTCATCCCATAGGCTTTGTGTGCAGCCTGCCAGGTGACGGCCAGGGAGTTGATCGCGTCCGACTGTGGAATGTAGACTTCGAGGTCTCTTGTGATGGCACGGTCGACGCGACGCTGAACCGCGGGAGTTCTTCGCTTTGTCTGGTAGTTCTTCAGGCTGTCGATGAATGCCTCGCATCTCGTGATGGCACCCGTGTCGGAGCTGTGCTCATCGACCTCGAGCTCCAGAAACGGTTTCCCTCCCATGTGCTCCCGAAAATAATGAAGGATAAAGGAGTCTGGGCCACAGTTGAAATTGGTGATGAAAATCGGAAAGAGTCGCGGGTCCTCTCGGATGATCTTTGCGGCCTTGACAATCCGTTGGCCGTTTCGCCAGTTGATCGTTTCCTCTGACAGGGGTATCCGGATGCTGTCCAAGGGAAGGAAATCCATCGGAATGGCCATGACGCCAAGCTGTCTCAGCTTCTTCGGGATATTCAGGCTGATTCTGGAGTCGTTTCCGTTGTATGGGCGGCTCACGATGACGATGGCGAATTCGTCTTCACCGAGCTGCTTCAGAGCTTCCTCGCCCCTGGCAAGACATCGATCGACGAAACTCTGCTGAACGCTAAGAGCCGTATCAAGGGCTCGGAGCACCTGTGTTTTCGACTTGCCAAGTTCTTTGCCGAGGTCAATGAAGGTTTTTTCGACCCTGTCCTCAGGGAGATCGAACCAGATGACCGGGCTGAGGAGCTGGATCCCTTCCTTTTCAAAGTCGATGACGGATTTGACCGTGTAGGGAATGGCCTGGATCCAGACGCAGACCCAGGAATGGGCCTGTTCCGTATCTACCTTCTTAAGGGATCGAATACTGGGCAGAAAGATGGCATCTATGCCCTTCTCGATGAGATTGTGGACGTGGCCAAAGGCCACCTTGACAGGAAAGCAGAACTCGGCGGGGACCTTCTCCGTACCCGTCTTGATGATCTCTTCGTTCGTCTTGTCCGAGAGAACGACGTCAAAGCCGAGTTCGGTGAAGAAGGCCTTGAACGTGGGGAACAACTCAAACATCATGAGCGTTCTTGGAATGCCGATCCTACGCCTTTCGCCAGCAACCGGTCCGGGATCTTTTTGTGAATACGTGTTCAGGAGAAAGTCTTCTCTATCCGCGAAGAGGTCGGGAAGATGATTCGTCACCTTCTCCTTGGTGACATCGTACTTCCCGCAGCGACTTCCGAAGAACAGGGGCTCTTCATTCTCCAGGATCACCTTGTTGATCTCACAGTTGTTCTCACAATCGGGGCACTGGAATTTCTGGATCTCATAGGCTCGTTTGGCCAGTTCGAAGCCGCGGAAATGCGTTTCCTTCGCCGTGTACTCCTGCTGAGCAATCAGAGCCGCCCCGATGGCCCCTGTAACCTCGTGGTGCTCCGGGACAATGATCTTCTTGCCCGTCACGGCCTCAAAAGAAGCCACAACCGCGTCATTGAAGGCCACGCCACCCTGGAAGAAGATCTGGTCCCCGATCGTTCCGGTCTTCACCACCTTGTGAATGTAGTTCTGTACGATGGCATAACTGAGGCCTGCAATCAGGTCCTCTTTGCCGGTCCCCCTTTGTTGATGATGGATAAGGTCCGACTCGATGAACACGGTGCATTTTTCGGCCAGGGGTACCGGGTTGTCGCTCTTGAAGGCCAATTGGGAGAACTCGCTCTTGATGTCGATACCCAAGTTCTCCGCCTGCTCCTCCAGGAAGGATCCCGTTCCTGCTGCACAGGCGTGGTTCATGTTGAAGTCAATGATGACGCCGTCCTCGATGCGGATGTACTTCGAATCCTGTCCCCCGATCTCAAAGATCGTATCCACCGACGGATCTGTGTGTATCGCCGCAGCGGTTTGTGTCGTTATCTCGTTCCGAATCACGTCTGCACCGATCAACTTGCCGATCATGTATCGCCCGGAACCCGTTGATCCTACGCCCATGACCTCCACATGCTCACCCACCTTTTCGTGGATCTTACGCAATCCCTCCATGACCGCTTCAATCGGTCTGCTCCGGGTCCGTAGGTACTCCTTGGCAATCACCCTCTTTTGCTCGTCCATGAGGACAAGGTTTGTGCTCACGGATCCCACATCGACTCCGAGATAGCACTTGATCTTACCAGCCTCGGGCGGGAGGCAAAGAGTCTCAGGCGAAAGGGTAAGCCTGGCGGGAGGTCTCTTCAGTGGGCTCCGCAACCCTTTTCGTGGCGGTGGGGGCGCCTCTGCATACTCCCTCAGCCTATCTATCCCCTGGTACGCCAGAATTTCTTCCGCTGGGTCTTCCAGGGTCTTGTACACGGCCCCAATGGCCCCCATGGAAAGGAAATGAGGGGGTATGATGAGCTCATCTTCTGCGAGACCAAGGATCTCCCGGAAGGCCCTTCGAATCCCAAAGTTCTCAGAAACCCCGCCTTGGAAAATGACTGGTTTCTCGATTTCTCTTCCTCCGCCCAAGACGCTCACGAAGTTCCTGGCCAAGGCGAAACAGAGGCCGGCGACGATATCATGAACCGGCATGCCGATCTGCTGGAGGTGGATCATGTCGCTCTTCGCGAAGACGGAGCATCTTCCTGCGAGGCGGGGAGGGGTTTCGGAGAGCAAAGAGAGTCTGCTGAACTCGGAAATATCGACGCCGAGCCGGAAGGCCTGCTGATCCAGGAAGGAGCCTGTGCCGGCCGAACAGACCGAATTCATCTCAAAGTCTTCTATGTCGAGTACGTCAGGGCCCTCGGTGTTGCGAAGACGGATGAGCTTGGCGTCCTCCCCTCCAATTTCGATGACAGACCGTACGGCAGGAAAGAGGTAAGCGACCGATCGGGCCTGGGCAATGATCTCGTTTACAAAATTGGCGTTCAAGAGTTCCGCGATGAGTTTTCCGGCCGAGCCTGTAACGGAGATATTCGCTATGGATTCTTGCTCGAATTTCTCGAATACCGTGGTCAGGATACGACTGGCGGCCTCGATGGGTTTCCCTTGATGACGAACGGTTGTCTCGAAAAGAATCTCCCGAGAGGGGCTCACAACCACGGAGTTCAGGCTGATCGAACCGACGTCGATACCGATGTAGCACTCAGGTGGGATCACTGGTTGTCCTCCTGGATCTAGATATATAACCCTATATCTTATAGAAATTATGTACCTTTGTGCAACATGGCCCAGCCGGGCCCTGCCAACAGCCCCTGTGAATTCTCTTTTATTTTCTATTCGAACTATTTAGAATTTTACGTTAGATGTTAGAATAGTCGGGAAAGAATCGGACCTGTGAATCGGGATCGGCAGTCACGGAATCGGCAATTCAGGGTTGAGGAGCCGGCAAGGCCAAGGAGGTGCTAATGATCGTCAAAGAGGCCAAGAACCTCTGGGAAAAAAGAAAGCTGCGGGGATACAGTCTGTCCTATGCTTTGAAAAATGGCCTCTTCATCTTTCTGTATGACTGTGTTCGCTATCTCCCCACGCCTGTGGGGGAAATCTTGCGCTTTCTTGTGTTGAGGATGTTCTGCAAGAAGATTCAGTCCATATGGATAAGGGCCGGAACGGCCTTCTTCTTCCCGGAGAATATCTCCATCGGAAGAAGGGTGTCCATAAACGACAACGTGTACCTCGACGGCTACGGCGGTATCGAATTCGGAGATGACAGTGGCGTTGCCGTTGGTTCCGTTCTTATTTCCGAGGACCACGAGATCTCCGACCCTGACATCCTGATCAAGGAACAGCCGAAAACGCCTGGGAAGATCACGGTAGGGAAGAACGTCTGGATTGCATCGAACTGCACAATCCTCAAAGGCGTCACGATCGGGGAGGGGAGTGTGGTCGCGGCGGGCTCCGTTCTGACCAGGTCGGTTCCGCCCTTCACGCTGGTGGGTGGAAACCCGGCAAGGGTGATAAGGTCGCTCAAGAAGAGGGACAGAACTGACGACCCGACCCCACAGGGTGAGTAACTGCGTGCGGCGCAGGATGATCCCGAGGCGGATGCCGTAGGATCACTCCGACCGCCAATTCGACTTCTTGAAGGCCTTTACAAAGGGATTGTTCGGGTCGAGCTTCTCTTCCTGCTTTCGGGGCAGGTCTTTCTTCTTACTGGCCGAAGACTTCGGCGGGCCGGCCTGGTTCCCTCCGGCACTTTTTGATCCTTCTCGAACGGGCCGTGCCTTGTCCGGGGTCTCCCGCATGGACAAGGCGATCCGCTTGCGATCCAGATCCACCTGCACCACGGTCACGGTGACCGTCTGACCCACCTTCACGACCTCCGCAGGGTCTCGAACAAACCGGTCGGCCAGTTGGCTGATGTGCACGAGGCCGTCCTGGTGGACCCCCACATCCACGAAGGCGCCGAAGCGGGTGACGTTGGTCACCTTGCCCGGCAACCGCATCCCGGGCTTCAAATCCTCCAAGGTGTTCACGCCGTCCGTGAAGGAAAAGGCCTCGAAGGAGTCCCTCGGATCCCGTCCCGGCTTGGCCAACTCTGCGAGGATGTCGCGAATCGTAGGCAGCCCTACCTGTTCCGAAACGTAGCGCTCCTTCTCTATTGTGTCCAGACGCTCGGACGCCCCGATCAGCTCTTCTTGGGGGCAGCCCAAATCTCGTCCCATCTGGGTGACTACGTGATAGCTTTCCGGATGAACGGCGCTGGCATCCAGGGGGTTGTCCCCTCCAAGGATCCTGAGAAAGCCGGCGCACTGCTCGAAGGCCTTGGGCCCGAGCCTGGCGATCTTTTTCAGGCCTTTCCTATTGCCAAACGCGCCGTGGGTGTTGCGATGGTCGAGAATGTTCTGCGCCAGTTGGGGGCCGAGACCGGATACGTACGTGAGGAGTTGTTTGCTCGCCGTGTTGACATCCACCCCCACGGCGTTCACGCAGCTCGCCACCACGTCATCCAGGCCTGTCTTGAGAGCGTTCTGGTTCACATCGTGCTGGTACTGTCCGACCCCGATCGCCTTCGGGTCGATCTTCACGAGCTCGGCCAGGGGGTCCTGCATTCGCCGGCCGATGGAAACGGCGCCACGCACGGTCACGTCCTGGTCGGGGAACTCCTCCCGGGCTACCTGGGAGGCGGAGTAGACGGATGCGCCGCTCTCGTTGACCATGACAATGGGAGGTGCACCGTCCAGGTCGAGGCCTTGTAAGAATGCCTCGGTTTCCCGTCCGGCCGTCCCGTTTCCCACGGCCACAGCCTCGGTAGGAAAACGGGCACAGAGCTCCCGGATCTTCCGGGCAGCCTCCTCCCGGGCCCGGTCTCCGGTGTGCGGCGAGATCAGGTCGTGGTGCAGGAATTTCCCCTGCCCATCCAGGCAGACGACCTTGCAGCCCGTCCGGAACCCGGGGTCGATGGCCAGCACGTTCTTTCGGCCGAGGGGGGGGGCCAGGAGGAGCTGCCGGAGGTTCTCGGTGAAGACCCGGATCGCTTCCTCGTCCGCCTGCTTCTTCGTGGTGATTCGGAGCTCCGTTTCCAGGGAGGTGCAGAGGAGACGGCGGTAGCCATCCCGGGCGGCGAGGTGGACCTGCTCGCTACTCGCGTTGTCCGCTTTGATGAAGAGATGCTCCAGAAGGGCCACGCCGTCCTCTTCAGGCGGCTGAAAGGCCAGGTTCAAGATCTTCTCGTTCTCGCCCCGACGCATGGCAAGGATCCGGTGGGACGGGGCCTTGGCAACGGGTTCCTCCCATTCGAAGTAGTCGCTGAATTTCTGCCCTTCCTTCTCCTTGGCCGGGATCAGCCGGGACCGGACGGTTGCCTTCTTCTCGAACAGGGCACGGAGCTGCTTCCGAGCCTCTGCGTCTTCGTTCATCCACTCCGCCATGATGTCCCGGGCGCCGGCAAGGGCCTCTTCTACGGACCCAACGCCTTTCTCCTCGTCCAGAAACTCCGTGGAGGCCTGTTCCAGGTCCTCTTCCTGGAACAGAGAGTCCTGCAGGAAGATCTTCTTGGCAAGGGGTTCCAGCCCCTTCTCGCGGGCGACCATGGCACGGGTCCTCCGCTTTGGGCGGTAAGGTAGGTAGATGTCCTCGAGGACGCTCAGGGTCTCGGCGGCGTCGACCTTCGCCCGAAGTTCGTCGGTCAGAACGTTCTGCTCTTCCAGGGATTTCAGGATCGCCTTTCGACGATCGTCCAACTCCTGCAAACGGGAGAGCCGGTCGCGGATCGTGGTGACCATGACCTCGTCCAGGCTCCCGGTTGCCTCCTTCCGGTAACGGGAAATGAACGGGATCGTAGAGCCGTCCTCGATCAAGTCGGATACGGCCTTGACCTGATCGGGACGAATGGAGCATTCAGCAGCGATCTTTTCGAAGTAGAGTTCTTTCATGATTCTCGGACGTTCGACCTCGCAAAGTGATTTTGGGGTGACAATCTGTTACAGTTCCCAACTCCATAAGGAGACGCAAGCAATCATCCAGCTGTAGAAAACTACATGAAAAAGGAAAATTGAGCAATGAAGAAGCTGCGCGAGAAGCCGCGATTTGCAGCAACCATGCTGGGAATGGTGCCTTACGAGAGTGTGGAGAAAACAGCCGAGGTCGTCTTCGAGCATTTTCCGGAGACGATTCGCCTGCCCCTGGTGACGCGCAGCTTCGAGTGGATCTCCGAGGGCATGGCCTGTCTGGAAGCGAATTGGGAGAAAAGCGAATTCCTAATGGTCCCGCCGGAGGAGAGGGAACAGGAGGTGATCGAGTTTTACGAGAAGTACGAGCAGGAAGACCTGGACTATTTTGCCACCACACCGAAGACGGCATCCTTCTACTATGAGATGCTGGAGCGGATCAAGAAGACCAGGCCGCCCGACCTGAAATGGATCAGTTTCCAGATGCCCGGCCCGATCGTGCTCGGAGACACGATCAAACAACGGAACGGGAACCCGGCCATTCATCATGAGACGCTGCGCGACATACTTATCAAGACGGTGAACATGAAATCCAAGTGGATGGAGAGATGGATCCAGGAAGAGATCCCCGAAGTCCAGGTCATCTGTGATCAACCCGAGCCCACCCTGGTGGTCTTCACATCCGCCGGTGGAACGGGGTCCCGTGAAGAGGTCATCCAAACGATCAACGGGGGGTTCTCTGGTGTGTCCTCTGTGGCCTGGGTACACTGTTGTGCGAACATCGACTGGTCTCTACTCACCGATGCGGACATCGACGTGATCAATTTGGATGCCTACATGTACTGGGACAAAATCGCTCTCTACGCGAAGGAGTTCAAGCGCTTCCTGGAGAAAGGCGGCACCATCGCCTGGGGAATCGTTCCCGTGGCGGACGACCTGCTGTCGAAGGAGAGCGTGCAGAGCCTCGTCGAGAAGCTGGAGAGCGGGATCGATCTGCTCGTGCAGAACGGCATCGACGAAGAGCTCGTGGCAAGTTCCTCCTGGGTGCTGCCGAGCTGCGAGACCGTACTGCTGAGCCCGGAAAAGTCAGACCTGGCCTTTTCGATGGTGAGCGAGATATCGCGG